>Ga0209573_1001533_pt1 | contig 35017 bp, 27 predicted proteins | sample TNRBio252014_DNA_FD_185870 | JGI IMG/M metagenome (GOLD analysis project Ga0209573, IMG submission 185870) | Wastewater treatment Type I Accumulibacter community from EBPR Bioreactor in Madison, WI, USA - TNR Reactor_6/25/2014_ DNA (SPAdes)... | ecosystem: Engineered > Bioreactor > EBPR >...
ATCAGCATTGGGAATGATTCGCCGCCAGTCGGCTTCGATCCCGCGCCTTTCCCGGAGCTCCGTGAGATCCGGGAAATCCGCTCGGAGGCGGGGCTGTTCCGCATCCCCATGGACGCCGGGATGCATCGAAGTTTCCGCACCCTGCGGCTCGCGAAGAAGAAAGGAGAGACCTGGCAGGAGATGCCCATGGTGTCGCAGCGCACTTACGGCCCCAAAAAGATCGGTGACTTTCTGACGCCCCATCGGATCGTGTCCCTCAACGAAACGCCGGACGGCGCGCTTGAGATCGTCGTGAGTTTCAACAGTCCTTTGCAGGGCCCGATCCGGCTCGAGATCGACACACCGCTGAGCGACTTCGAAAAGGGAGTGTCGATCGCCATTCCCGGAACCGATGGCGCGTGGAATGAAGTCCTTTCCGATGGAGTGATCTTCGACCACCGGCGTTTTTTCGATTTTCGCCACACCGCGATCCAGGTTCCGGATATCAACTCGCGAACCCTCCGTCTCCGCATTGCCGAAGCGACTGACTTGCAACGTTCGCGCCTTCGGGAAATCACGCGAACCGTCGGAGACGCCTCCGGGCTCACCGTCACGGAATCCGGCGCCGTCGAGACGAGGGCGTTCCGGATCGATGGCTTGCGATTTGTCCTCTCCCCGGGTCAAAGCGAGGACACTCACACGCTGGATGCGAGAGGACGCGAAATCATCTCGCTGCCCCTCACGTCACAGACGAATCTGCCCGACGGCATTACAGAGATCCTCCTCGATGGCGGAAACCTCCCGATCGATCATCTCTTCCTGAAGACCTCCGACCGCAATTTCCGACGTGCCGTGTCCGTCCAGGCAACGGGAACGGACAACACATGGCGGACGATCCACCAGACCCATCTCCATCGTTTTGAAGTCGGCGACTTCCGTGATGAAAGCCTCTCCATTCCCCTGCCCGAAACCCGCGCAGCACGATGGCGGCTTCTCATCGAGAACGGAGCCAACGCCCCGGTGACCTTCTCGGCGATCAACGGCAAGAGCACCGCCCACGAGATCCTCTTCCTCGCTGATCCCGGGGACCGGCCCGTGCTTTTCCTTGGGGCCACCACCACCCTGACAAATACACGACTGGACACCGCCGCGATCAGAGCCGCCATCAGTCGCGAGGTCCCGACCGAGACCGTGGTGCCGGACGAATCACGCCCCAACCCCGCCTACCGCGCCGAAGCGGCCGAGACCGCAAGTCCAAGCCTCCTCGACTCCAAACCAGCCCTCTGGAGCATCATCGCGCTTGCCGTGGCCATCCTCATCGCCGTGTTGTATCAGGCGATGAGGAAGATCGAGGAGAAACCAGACGCGGCGGAGTGAATCACGCCTCCAACCTCGCCAGAAGATCGTCGGTCGAGACCGAGTCGCCCTTTTTCACGAGGATCTCGGTGACGGTGCCGTCGATGTTGGCGGAGATGGTGGTGAGCATCTTCATCGCCTCGAGCGAGATGATGGGATCGCCGGCCTTCACGCGAGTGCCCACGCCCACGGCGAGGTCAGTGACCATGCCGGGCATCGGCGCGACGACCTGAAGCGGGTCCTTCGCATCGCCCTTCGCTTTCGTCACCGCGTTTTTCGGCGCGAGGGATTTGTCGAGGATCTGCGACTCACGAGGCATCCCGTTGAGCTCGTAGAAGACGTTGCGGCGTCCTTCGTCGTCGGCTTCGCCGATACCGATGAGTTTGATGAAGAGGAGTTTGCCGTGGTCGATCTGCACCTCGATCTCCTCGCCGATGGAGAGGCCATAGAAGAATGCCGGGGTTGGCAATCCGGAGACCTCGCCGTAACTCGCCATGAACTGGTCGAAATCGGCGAAGACCTGCGGATACATGAGGTGGCTGTAAAGATCGTCGTCGTTGGCGGGACGACCGAGCTTCTTCGTGAGCTCGGTGCGGGTCGCCTCGAGATCGACGGGGGCGGCGAGTTCACCGGGACGCTTCGTCGTGGCGACACGATCGCCGAGAACGACCTTCTGCACGTCCTTCGGCCAACCTCCGTCGGGCTGGCCGAGACCGCCCGAGAGCATGTCGATGACCGACTCGGGGAAGTCGTGCGATCCTGGCGCGAGTCCCGGGACGTCCTGCGGACGGATCCCGCGGGTGATGAGATACATGCACATGTCGCCGACGACCTTCGAGCTCGGCGTCACCTTGATGATGTCGCCGAAGAGTTGGTTCACCTCGGCGTAAGTGCGGGCGATCTCAGGCCAGCGGTGGCCGAGGCCCATGGCATTGGCCTGCTCCTTGAGATTCGTGAACTGCCCACCGGGCATCTCGTGGAAATAGACCTCGGCCGATCCGGCTCGCGGCGCGGTGTTGAAGGGGGTGTAGAAGCCGAGCACTTCCTCCCAGTAATCCGACATCTCGTTGAGAGCGTCAAAGTCGATCCCGGGATCGCGCTCGTGACCACGGAGGGCGGCGCAGACGGAATTGAGGTTCGGCTGGCTCGTCGACCCTGACATGGACGCAATCGCGAGGTCGGCGATATCGACGCCGGCATCCGCGGCGGAGAGAACCGAAGATGCGTTGATCCCCGAGCTGTCGTGGGTGTGGAAATGGATCGGCAGTCCGATCTCCTCGCGCAGGGCGGCGACGAGTTTCTTCACCGCGAAGGGACGGCAGAGACCGGCCATGTCCTTGATCGCGAGAATGTGGGCCCCCATTTTCTCGAGTTCCTTGGCCTTGGCGATGTAGTATTTCAGCGAATACTTGTCGCGCTTCGGATCATCGATGTCGCCGGTGTAGCAGACCGCGGCCTCGCAGATGGACTTCGTCTCGTTGCGGACCGCCTCCATCGCAACCTGCATGTTGGGCAGGTAATTGAGCGAGTCGAAGATCCGGAAGATGTCCATGCCCGCCTCAGCGGAGTGTTTCACAAAACCAGCCACGACGTTGTCGGGATAGTTCGAATATCCCACCGCGTTCGAGCCGCGGAAGAGCATCTGGAAACAGATGTTCGGCACCTTCTCGCGCAGGTCGCGGAGACGATCCCAGGGCGATTCCTTGAGGAAACGCATCGCCGTGTCGAAGGTCGCGCCGCCCCACATTTCGAGACTGAAGAGGTTGGGCGTACGATGGGCGACGACGTCCGCGACATTGAGCATGTCGACCGAGCGCATCCGCGTCGCGATGAGCGACTGGTGGGCGTCGCGCATCGTCGTGTCGGTGATGAGGAGCGGCTTTTGCTCGCGGATCCAGGCGGCGAATTTCTCCGGCCCCAGTTCGAGGAGGCGGTCGCGCGATCCTTTCGGGATGCCGGCTTTCAGATCGAAGGCGGGGACACGCGCTGGCAGGAGGACCTCGGCGGGACGATAGCCCTTGGCGGTGTTGTTGCCGTTGACGGTGATGTCGCTGAGATAGGAAAGCAGCTTCGTGGCCCGGTCACGGCGCGGCTGGAACTTGAAGAGATCGGGATTCGTGTCGATCAGGCGCGTCGTCGCGTTGCCCGAGCGGAAGGTCTCATCAAGGACGACATTCTCGAGGAAGGGAATGTTCGTCTTCACCCCGCGGATGCGGAACTCACGCAAAGCGCGGTTCATGCGCTGCAGGGCGATGTCGAAGCGGGGACCGGAGGCCGTCAGCTTCACGAGCATCGAGTCGTAGTAAGGTGTCACGACCGATCCCGCGTCACCCGCGCCCGCATCGAGGCGGATGCCGAAGCCGGCGGCGGAGCGGTAGTTGATGATCTTGCCGTAATCGGGCGAGAAGCCGTTCGCCGGATCTTCCGTGGTGATGCGGGCCTGCACCGCGTAGCCGTTGCGCGGAATGTCTTCCTGCTTCGGAATGTCGATCTCGTGGCTGAAGAGCGAATGCCCTTGGGCGACGAGAATCTGCGAGCGGACGAGGTCGATCCCGGTGATCACCTCGGTCACGGTGTGCTCGACCTGGATGCGCGGGTTCATCTCGATGAAGAACCACTCCTTCGAATCGATGTCGTAGAGGAACTCGACCGTGCCGGCGTTGTTGTAGCCGATCTCTTTGGAGAGTTTCACCGAGGCCTCGCAGAGTTCATGGCGGACCCTTTCGTCGAGGTTTACCGAGGGCGCGATTTCAATGACCTTTTGGTGGCGGCGCTGCACCGAGCAATCGCGCTCATGGAGGTGGACGATGTTGCCATGTTTGTCGCCGAGGATCTGCACCTCGATGTGTTTGGCGCGACCGACAAAACGCTCGAGGAAAACGGCGGGATTGCCGAAGGCATTCGCCGCCTCGGTCTGGGCCTGGTCAAGGAGACCATCGAGTTCGGACTCTTTCTGCACGACGCGCATGCCGCGGCCACCGCCGCCGAAGGCCGCCTTGATGATGAGGGGAAAGCCGATCGTGCGGGCGATCTTGAGCGCCTCGGCGCGATCACTGACGGGCTCCTCGGTGCCGGGCAGGGTCGGGACGTTGACCTTCTTGGCGAGGGCGCGGGCCGAGACCTTGTCGCCCATGGCGTCGAGCATTTCCGGATCGGGACCGATGAATTTCAGCCCCGCCTCGCGGCAAGCACGCGCGAAGTCGGCGTTTTCGGAGAGGAAGCCGTATCCGGGGTGGATGAGGGTGACGCCCTTCTCCTTCGCGATGTGGATGATGCCCTCAATGTCGAGGTAAGCCCCGACCGGACCCTTCTCCTTGCGGAGACGATAGGCTTCGTCAGCCTTGAAGCGGTGGCGGGAAAACCGGTCTTCCTCGGCGTAGATCGCGACGGTGCGCAGTCCCAGTTCGGTGGCGGCGCGGAAGATCCGGATGGCGATCTCGCCCCGGTTCACGGCCATCAGTTTTTCGGTCTTTTCGGGCATCGGATTCTCTGTTTCGGATGTGGGGCGCCATTATAAACCGACGTCCCGTATCGGAAAGACCGTTTTTCGCGGATTCCCGCCACAGCGCGAAGGGCTTGTGTCGGATTCGGAGGGAGGGAATTGCCCAAAGCAACAGGGTCGGGTCATCGACCCGACCCTGTTAAAAAGACTCCCGACAAGAGTGGTAATCGGGGTCAGACCGCGACCCTGTCAATACGCGAAAACTTCCTCGTCGCGGAAGAAGCGCTTCACTTCGATCTCGCCGTTCTCGGGGGAATCGGAGGCGTGGCAGATGTTGATCATCATGTCTTCGCCAAAGTCGCCGCGGATCGTGCCGGGCTGGGCTTCCTTCGAGTTGGTGGGCCCGAGCATGCCGCGGACCTTGGCGATGACGTCGTCTCCCTCAAGGACGAGGGCGATGACGGGAGCGGACTGCATGAAGGCGACGATGCTGGGGAAGAAGGGCTTGTCCGCGACGTGGCTGTAGTGCTCGGCGAGGAGCTCGTCGGTCAGGCGGATCATCTTGGCACCGCGGATGCGGAATCCGGCTTTCTCGAAACGGTCGATCACCTCACCGCAATGGGCTTTGGTGACACAATCTGGCTTGAGGAGGATGAGAGAGCGTTCGGTCGACATGATGAAAGGAGTCCGTAAGGGGTGTTTTTGAAGGAGCCGCTATTTGTAGGCGGATAACGTCCGAAGGAAAGGGAAAAATCGCGTCAGAGCCCGCGCTGGTAGGTCTCGCAGCGATTCATCCAACCGGCGAGCCACCGCGATTCGCCGCGATCGGGCGGGGAATTCTTTACGCGACGCTGGAGGACGCGCTTGGACGCCGAGCTGAACTCGGCGGTGGCCGCGCCCGCATTGGCGACGGGGCCCATTTCGAGGAGGACATCCCGCAAGCCCCAACCCTGTCCCTGGTATTTCTCCTCGGCCTTGATCCCTTCGCCCTTGAAGTTCACGTAGTCGATGAGGGCGTAGAGGCCGTTCCGGCTCCCGGCCATGAGGTAGAAATTCGCGCGGAGCCGCTCCTTGTCCGCAGCCGCCGGGGTGGCCTTCTGCATCTCGGGGAGGGAAAGCTCCAGCCTCCGCACGATGAAGCCGGTCTGGACGGAGACGGTATTGGCGAGGAACTGGCGCAGTTCCTTCATCCGGGGCGACTGCTGCTCCTTGAGGAAATCGGCTCGGGAATTCCACGGACAGCCCTTGGCCTCGACCAACCAGCCCGGCATCGCGGTGCCGCGCTCTTTCATATAAGCAAGGAGCTGGGGAAAACTTTCCTGGAAAGGACCCGGACGCCCCGGGACATACCAGATGAAGTGCCCGATCCCGAGCGAGGGGAAATCTTCGCCGGTACTCCACGAGGTGAGGCCCTCGACGGTGCCGGCGCACTCGTTTTGCCAGATCTTTCGTCCGATGGCAGAGGCATCTGCCTCGCTCAACTGGATCCCCGTACCGCCGGGGGATGGCGACGGAGGCATGTCGGTCGCGACACATCCTGCGGCGAACAAGGAGGTAAAAAGAAGAGATATGGGGGAGTAGCGGAACATCTTTAAAGGTCGTTAATATGTCCAAAAAATCAAACTGCCCCTAAAAAACCTTTTGATAATTTCTATAAAATAAGATATTTTTTATAATCTCCCCGCTTTCGGGGCATGAAACACGCAAAAATTTTATGGATCCCGACTTCGACATCACCCTGAATTCCGCTGAGGAAGCTTCTTCGGATTTGGCAAAGGGGCACTTTCTCGACTCGCTTGGACTGGGCGAGCGCAGCCTCCTTGGCGGGTTGACGGGAAAGCGCAACGAGTCGCTCGAAGAGGATGGCGTGATTCTTTCCTCCTTGCCGGATGATCTTGGGTTCTCGACGCCGGGTGGCGCTCCCGACCGTGGCGTCGCGGCCTACTCGACGCTAATGACCGGCGAACGTACCGAGGTGGCCGCCATTTCGCTGCCGGTCGAGGAAGATCCCCAGCCCGAGCCAGAAGAAATCTCGAATACCGCACCTGAGACGGAGACCGCACCGGTCCAGGATCTCGATGAGAGCCTGCACCTGCAATGTCCCGAGTGTCGTGGTTCACTCGTCCTGAAACGTCTCCACCTCGGGATTGAAGGCGCCTGCGTGTGGTGCCACACCCCGATCGTCGCGGCCGAGTCCGCGCGTGACGGGCAGGTCAGAATCTTCCCGATTCTTGGTCATGTCGCCGCGGCCCTCCTAAGCGAGGAGGCGATTCCCGCAGTGGAAGCCCCGGCAACGGTCGCAGAAGCCAAGTCGGTCGCAGAAGCCAAATCGATCCCGGTCGGAACGCCCGAACCGCCTCAGGTATCGGTCGAGATTGCTCCGGTTATTCCTTCGGTCGTCGAAGAGGCCCCGGTCGACATCGCGGCATCTCCCGTCGCACTCTCCGGATTTGGCGATCTGTTGCCATCACCCGCCAAGGAAGAGCTTCCGTCCTCGTTTTCCGGATTCGGGTTCTCCGCACCGCCCGCCTCGATCGACCCTCCCGCAGCAGAGATCACTCCCCCCGCTGAGGTAGTCGCGACCACGCCCGATCTCGAATCGCTTTACGAAACGGGGGGCTTCCTCGCAGCCGAGGCCGCTCCCGCCCTGCCCGTTGGATTCGGCGAAACCCTCGCGCCATCGGTTACGACTGCCGCGGCCTTCACCCCCGCTTCGACCGCGCCGGTGACAGAAGAACCCATTCCGGGTTTTGGTGCCTTTTTGCAGGCCCCGCAAGGCCTGACTCCGCCTGCGGCATCCCCCGAGCCCGCCCCGATGGTGAAAGTGGAGGAACCCGCTGCCACAGCCGGATTTCTCACACCCACGCCCTGGGGACCGCCCGCACCGATTTCCTCCCTTCCGGCCATAAATCCCCCCGCGGCTGAAGTCGCCGGTCTCCCGACTCAGGATGAGGCACCCGCCGAGCTTCCGATCGGATTTGGCTCACCGGTGGTCCCAACTGAGGAGAAATCCACCCCTCCCACTTGGGAAGCCGCCTTTGGCACGGCAAACGAAATGCCTGTCGCGGCACCGATCGCCCTACCTGCCTCTCCCGCCCCGCCAACAGGTTTCGGTGAGGGTTTCCTCAGCGCCGGTCTTGCGACAGCCGCTCCATCCGCTCTCTTTGGAATGGCGAGCGAGCCAGCTCCATCGACGAATGCGGGACTTTCATTCCAGCCCTCCGCGGCTGCGAAAGTGCAGGAAGAAGCCAAAGCGATCGAAGATTCGCGCTCCTTCACGCCTCCCTTCCATGCTTTCTCGACGGGAAGTTCTTCCGATGAGGAGCCCGGAATCGCCAAAAACCTCTTCGGTGATCCTTCCTCGGCTTCTTCCCTCTGGGGAGCGGGGGCCGCTTCGGACGAGGCCCCGACACTCCTGGCTCCCCTCGACCAGCCGTTGGTCCACCGTGAGGTCGAGCCCCCCTTCTCGGCCGATGAGACCGAAACGGCAAATCCTTTCGCCGACCAAGCTTTCACCTCATCTCCCTCAGTTTATGAGGATTTCCGGGTCGCGGATCCCGACCCGGCGGAGCTCGTTTCCACCGTAGCCACGGAGGCCGCCGCGCCCGCCGGACCTCCGGCACTGCCAGCGACGGAGATGCCGGCGGCCATTGCTCCCACCGTTCAGTCCCAGGTGATCTCACAGCCACTCGGCAGCAAACCCAAACCGAAAGTCCGCAAAGGATTCATCGTGTTGATGGTGGTGATCGTGGGCTTTGCCTCTGGTGCCGCCCTCGCTTCGTTCGTTCTTCCGGTCGAGGAATACGTGAGCGCCGCACGCGCCTTCATGGAATCCAAATTCGGCACGGGCGCGGCCATCCCGCAGATGCCCGCCATGCCGGAAGGGCTCGCCATACCAACGGAGCCCGCCGCCCCGTCCGAAGCACAACCCTGATTTCTTTATCCGCCATCTCCCGAACCGCCCTGTCCACCATGATCGAGACGCTCAACTCCCATCCGGCCGCACCTGCTGATGATGTCCTCCGCCTCAAATGCCCTAGCTGCGGCGGCGGTTTGAATCTGAAACGTCGATTTCTCGGCGTGAAGGGACAGTGTGTGCATTGCCATATCCCGCTGACGGCCGTGGAGGAAAACGGCATCGCTCGAGTCATCACCGACGCACAGGCCGAGTCAATCACAGCTCTGGACCCGGCACCCGCAACTCCTGCGACAAACGCTCACGCGGCGGTTCCACACTTTCCGGAAGCGACGGCTCACGCCGTCCCTCAAACACCCTCCGCCCCGACCTCGTCCTGGGGATTCCCGGATTTTGACTCGCTCCCGGTTCCTGCCACCCCTCCGATTGAAACTCCCGTCTCGGAGCCCTCCGCCTTCGTGAACTTCGGAGCCCCTGAACTCGCGCCCCCGCTCCCGAGCCGGGAAGGCGACGATCTCTTTTCCGGTCGTTACGAACTTCCCGCCCCGGCACCCGTCGCCAATGAGACCAAGACGGAGCTCTCACCCTTCGGCGAAGCGGGTGGATTCTCCCTTTCCTCCTCCCTCTTTGGCTCCGAGGCCCCGGCAACCGACATCGCACCGGCCTGGGGCACCAATGTGCCGCGCGAAACGCACGCAAGCATCTCGCCCTTTTCGACCGGGTCCGCCGAAGGCGGGGGTTTCGCTGAAAGCCTCTTCCGGGAAAAGGTCGCGAAAGACAGCGCGGCCGGCGATACCGGCCCATCCTCGACCGCTGCCTCTCCCTTTGCTCCGATGCCAGCCTCTTGGGCGACGGATGAAGAGACGGCACCATCTGGCCCTAAACGCGAATGCCAGGAATTTGTCATTCTCGATGGCGACGGACGCCCGATGCGGCCGATGTCCAAGGAAGAGGAGGAGGATTTCGCCAAGAACTTCTTCAAATATGACAACGCCCGCACCAAGCCGACCTGGCTGAGCCGCCTGCGGAAGAAGCTCCTACGCATGCTGATCTTCTTCTGTATCGTCGGAGCGATCGGCGCGGGCGCCTCGTTCTTCGTGCCGAAGGAAACCCTCGTCGTCTGGAAGGAGAAGGTCATCAAATGGCTCGAGCCCGGCATGGCCATCCTTGACTACCTGCCGGCTGGCCTGCGTCCAGATTGGCTCCCGCAGACCGACTTCGGCATCGATGCCGGCGTCGACGAAAACGGCAAGCCGAAGAAGAAGCTGAATGCCTTCGAAGGCCTCGACAAACTCAAGGGCGACATCGGCAACATGCGCGGAGCCGCCGACAAGCAGCTCGAAGAACTGAAAAACTTCTGACGGGAAGCGGGCTTCGCGCCCGCGTCCTCAGCCCGCCATGTAGGCCAGTTTCCCGGCGGTGGCGGCGACGTCGCCCGCTCCGTCGAGGAGCTCGGCGATCGGATCCCACTGGCCGGAAAGGAAGGCGTCGCGAGCCGTGCTTGGGATCGTCACGGGAATACTCTGGTCACCGAAACGGACTTCACATTTCTCGATGTCGATGACGATCTCTATCGAGGGATCGGCATTCACCGCCGCCCCGAGTTTCTCGATATCGGCCGCGGTGGCGAGGGCGCAGGGCATGCCGAGGGTGGCGCAGTTGCCGAAGAAGATCTCCGCGAAGCTCTGGGCGATAACGGCGCGGAAACCCGCCTTGTTGATTGCCTGGGGCGCGTGCTCGCGCGAGCTGCCGCAGCCGAAATTGATTCCCGAAATCAGGATGCTCGCTCCAGCGAAACGCTCTTCATTGAGGGGATGGCTCTTCAGGGTCCCATCCTGCTCGTGGCGCACGTCATAGAAAAGGTATTCACCGAGGCCGTCGAAGGTGACGCACTTCATGAAGCGGGCCGGGATGATGCGGTCGGTGTCGATGTCGGAACCGGGGACGTAAACGCCGCGACCGGTGACGGAGGTGATTTTTTCCAGGGGCATGACGGGAGTATGGCTGAGAGCGGGATTCATCGCCCTGCCGCGGGGCATTCTCAAGCGGAAAACCCGGTCTCCCGCCCCGATCTCGCGAATCCGGGCATTGCCAAACGGCGAAATCCCCGGCACCATCCCGGAAATCCCCATGAACCGCCACGTCCTGCTCCTACTCGCCTCCCTCACCCTCGGCTCGCCCCTTTTCAGCGCCGACGAGGATTATGTCCCCGGTCCCGATGCCATGGTGAAGGAGGGAGTGCCCCAGGGCAAGTTGACCCAGCACACCTTCAAGAGCACGATCTTCCCCGGCACCGAGCGCGACTACTGGGTCTACGTGCCGGCCCAATACGACGGCTCGAAGGCCGCCTGCCTCATGGTGTTCTTCGATGGTGGTGGCTTTGTTAGTGAGAAAGGCTCCTTCCGCGTTCCCACCGTTTTCGACAACCTCATCCACGCCCGCGAGATGCCCGCGACCATCGGGGTCTTCGTCAATCCCGGCGTCATTCCCCCCGCGAAGGAAGGTCAGGAGCCGCGCAAGAACCGCAGTTTCGAATACGACACCCTGAGCGACCAGAACGCGCGTTTTGTCATCGAGGAACTGCTCCCCGAAGTCGGCAAGACCGTGAAACTCTCCGCCAATCCCGATTGCCGTGCCATCTGCGGGAACAGCTCCGGCGGGATCGCAGCCTTCACCGTGGCCTGGGAGAGGCCCGATTCCTTCCGCAAGGTCGTGAGCCACATCGGCAGCTTCACCAACATCCGCGGCGGGCACGTCTACCCCGCCCTCATCCGCAAGACCGAGCCGAAGCCGCTCCGCGTCTTTCTCCAGGAAGGCGAGAACGACCTCGACAATCTCCACGGCAACTGGCCACTCGCGAACCGACAAATGGAAGCGGCGCTGAAGTTCGCGAAATACGACCACCAGCTCGTCATGGGCACCGGCAAACACAGCGGCCGCCACGGGGGCGCGATCTTTCCCGAGACGATGCGCTGGATCTGGCGCGACTGGAAGACCATCCAACCCTGACAGATACCCCATCAAACCCTCTCTTGTCATGCACCGCACCCTCTTCACTCTTGGCTTCGCCGCCTTCCTCACCCTGCCCCTCACGGCGCAGGACATGCCGCTTTCACAGATCCTCCCGGAGGGTTCGCAATGGGAGCTCGTCGCCGAAGGCTACGAATTCACCGACGGACTCACCGCCGATGCCGAAGGGAATCTCTATTTCTCCGATGTGAAGCGTGGCAATGCCGTCTTCAAGGTCGATGCCAAGGGAAAGGTCAGCGAATTCATCCCGAACGCGCCGGGAATCAGCGGCCTCAAATGGGGCGCCGATGGCCGCCTCTACGCCTGCGTTTCGAAAGAGCAGCGGGTCGTCGTGTTCGGAACGGACAAGGCCCTAACGGAACTCGCCAAGGAAGTGCGTCCGAACGACCTCGTCGTGACACATGACGGAAACCTCTATTTCACGATGACGCCGACCTCGGAGATCCGTCGCATCGATCCGGCGGGCAAGATGACGGTCGTCAGCAGCGGCGTCGTCACCAAGCCGAACGGCATCGCCCTCTCGCGCGACCAGGGCACGCTCGCGGTCTCGGATCATGGAGGCAAATTCACCTGGACCTTCCGCATCGAGCCCGATGGCACCCTTGCCCACCCCGGCAATTACATGACCCTCGTCACCCCCGGCGAGACGCCCGAAGTGGCGAAGGGCGACGGCATGACCACCGACATCCACGGACGCTACTACGTCACCAGCGCGGAGGGGATCCAGATTTTCGATCCCACCGGCCGCCTCTGCGGCGTTCTCCCCGCGCCCGATCCGGCCCTACCGGTCGTGAGTTGTTGCTTCGCCGGCCCGGATCATTCCTGGCTCCATGTGGCGAATGGTGGCAAGATCTGGCGCCGCAAGACGACGACCAAGGGCGCGCTCGGCTTTGAAGCGCCAAAGGCCTACGACGTCCTGCCGAAGTGATCGATTCTTCCCCTCCCCACCCGATGGTCCTCCCCGCCTGGTCCGACACGATCCGCCGCCTCTACCTTTCCGGAGCGGCGAACCAGTTCGTTCTTCACGGCAATGTCGCCGATCGTCTCCTCGTTCCGGGAGAGGGCGCGCCAGTCACCAGCAGCCTCACCGACTTCCTGACAAAAGAACAATTGCGCCGCTTCGACATCGTGATCGGCTTCGAACTGGGTTCGGGAGTGCGCGTCCTCGCGGGTGAAGAAGTCTTCCGCCAGATCGCTCCGGCGGGCGATCCGCCGAACACACCCGCGCAGGTCGTGGGCTGGCTCGATCATTTTCTCCGCCTCTGCGTGAATCTCCGCGGGCTCACACCGGCGAAGTCCGCATCGACGGGCATCGTGGGACAAAATCTCGACGTCGCCATCGTCATCGGCTCGGCGGACCTCCTCTTTCCGGTCGCGAAGCAGGTGCGCGATTACGAACTGAACTCGATGGCCGCGGTGGTCCGTTCGTGGTCGCACGAGACCCATTTTCTCGAGCAGCACCTCGCCGTCTTTCTCCTGACCGAACACCTCAACGACCTGAATCACCTGCTCTCACAGAATCAGCGGGCCGCCTTCGTCGTGATCCCCCTGCCGGGCGAAAAGGAGCTCGTCGAAGTCTTCCGGCATTTTCGCGACCGTTTTCCCAAGGCGCTCGAAGCGTTCCAGGATCGTCCCGAGTTCCCCGCCTCCCGCCTTGCCGGAGCGACGATCGGATCGATCGAGTCGCTCTTGAAACAACGCGAGTATGAGAAGTCCCCGCTCGGCGAAGCCGATCTCGCCGACCTCAAGAAATCGCTCGTCGAGAAGGATGCCCAGGGCCTCATCGAATTCCTCGAGCCGACACGCACTCTCGACGATCTCCACGGCAGCGACGCGGTCAAAGCCTGGATGCGGCAGGATCTCGCTCTCTGGCGCGAGGAGGATCTCGAGGCGATGCCGATGGGATACCTTCTCTGCGGACCGGTCGGCACGGGCAAAACCTATTTCGTCGAATGCCTCGCCGGGGAAGCCGGGGTGCCGGTGGTGAAGTTGAAGAATTTCCGCGACCGATGGGTCGGCAGCACCGAGGGCAATCTCGAAAAAATCTTCGGTCTCCTCCACGCCCTCGGTCGCTGCATCGTCTTCATCGACGAAGCGGACCAAGCCCTCGGCAGCCGCGACGCGGGCTCGGGCGATTCGGGGCTCTCAGGACGCGTTTACTCGATGATGGCCAAGGAGATGAGCAATACCGCGAACCGCGGCCGCATCCTCTGGATCCTCGCCTCGAGCCGGCCCGATCTCATCGAGGTCGATCTGAAACGCCCCGGTCGCGTCGATGTGAAATTTCCCCTCTTCCCCGCGCTCGACGCCGGAGAGGGCTACGCGCTGATCCGTGCCCTCGGCAAAAAGAACCGGCTCGACCTGCCAAAGGAATGCCCGGCCGATCTTCTTGCGCTCATTCCCACCCACGTCACGCCGGGCGCGGCCGAAGCCCTCGCGATCAAGGTTTACCGCCAGGTCAAAATCGACGGAGCCGACGCCATCGCCGCGCTCCGCGATTGCCTCGACGAGTACCAGAATCCGATCCCGGAAAAGACGATGATGTTCCAGATCGGATTGGCGGTGAAAGAGGCGAGCGACCTCGCCTTTGTTCCCCCGGCTTACCGGCATCTCGCCTCTGAGTAAGCACCGGCTTGCTCGCCCGCGGAAACGTTGAAATTTCTACGTTTTCCCGAGATATTCGTTGCCCTTGATAGTCAACAGGTTCATATTTAGGGCCAAATCTCCGCTTTCTGGATTTATCATAAATTCCAGAACCCTCCGTTTGTTTTTCCTTTTCCCGGACTATGGCCGCCAAAAAATCGAGCGACGCGACACGAAAATCCGCCACGCGGAAGCCGTCGACCGCGCTTGATAAAAAGGCGGCCCGGGAGGCCGATGTCGCCCCGGATGGTCCCTACGCGTTTCACGAGGGAGTGGCGATCGTCCTCGCGGGGTTTTGTGCGATGTTCGTGCTGGCCTTGATCTCCTACTCGTCGGCGGACCTTCCCTCGTGGGTCCCCTTCAGCAGTCAGGCGGGACAAAACGCCGCGGTGCAGAATTTCATCGGTCCGGTCGGGGCGGTCGTCGCGGGCTACGCCTACTTTTTCTTCGGGGCGGCCGCGTATCTCGTGCCCGCCGTGCTCGCCTGGTGGGCCGTGCAGATCCTGACGGGAGCACGTCCCTTTCACGCCCGGAATCTGGGTTCCTTCGCTCTTCTCGTCGTTTCGGCGGCCTGCCTTGTCGAGTTCCAGCCCTGGTTTTTTCAGGATTGGGCGACGCGCCTGAATCTCCCGAAGAGCGCCGGCGGATTCATCGGCTACGGGTTCGGGCACAAGGTGGTCGAGCAACTCCTCGGTTCGGTCGGTTCGGTCATCGTGGTGTCTCTGATCTACGCGATCTCGATGATCGTCATCACGGGGATCCATCCCTTCCAATTTCTGCTACTCCTGCGTGACGGAATGAAAGAAGGCTGGAGCCGCCTCCTCGAACTCGGCCCCGTCATCACCAGCATCCGCCTGCCCTCGTTCTTTCAACGCACTCCCGAAACGGTCCCGGCCGCCCGAGCCCGATCCCGTTCGGAACGGAGTGATCGCGCCGATCCACCGAAGAAAGAACCGAAGCCCGCCAAAGCCGCTCCCGCCGCGGTCGAAGCCGCCCAACCCGATCTTTTCGAGGGAGACAAGACCCCTTCTCCCGAGCCCCAGATTCTCGACTCCACCCAGCGTGCCCGCAAGAAACTGACACCCGAAGAGGCGGCCGGATCGCTCTTCGATCGCGAGAAAAAGAAGGCGGGGTCCCTCCTCGCCGGAGGACAATTCCCCGACTACGAATTGCCGAGCCTTTCCATTCTCCAATACGCCGACGACGAGGCCGCGACCCCGACCAACGAATCGGAATTGCTCGCCCAGCAGAACACGATCGTCACGACTCTCTCGACCTTCGGCGTCGAGGTGAAGCCAGGCAACATCACCCGAGGACCAACGATCACACGCTACGAACTTTACCCGATGCCGGGGCTGCGCGTGAACCGCATCACCGCGCTCGAGGCCGACCTCGCCCGTGCCACCAAGGCCGAGCGCATCAACATCCTCGCGCCCGTTCCGGGGAAGGACACCGTCGGCATCGAAATCGCGAACAACGAAAAGATTCCCGTCGCCCTGCGCGAACTCTTCGAGGACGAAGCCTTCCGCGACACCAAGGCGAAGCTCCCTCTCGCCCTCGGCAAGGATGTCTACGGACGCACCATCGTCGGCGACCTCGCCCGCATGCCTCACCTCCTCGTCGCCGGCGCCACGGGCAGCGGCAAGAGCGTCTGCATCAACAGCATCATCGCGAGCCTGCTCTACCGCTTCACTCCGGACGAACTCCGCTTCATCATGGTCGACCCGAAGGTCGTCGAGATGCAGCTCTACAACGACCTGCCCCACATGGTCATCCCGGTGGTGACCGATCCGAAGAAAGTGCTCCTCGCCTTGCGCTGGGTCATCAACGAGATGGAGCGCCGTTATGCACTCTTCGCCAAAGTGGGAACCCGCAATTTCGACGGCTTCAACGCGATGCGGGCCCGCGAGCTGAAGGAGGAAGCCGATGCCGAAGAGGCCGAGATCGAGGCCGCCGCCGCCCGTTCGAAGAAGGGTGCGAAAGCACAGCCTGAACTCGCTCTCGTCCATCACGTGAGCCTGAGCGATGAGCTCGAGGAAGAGGGTTTCCCGATGCTCGAGGAAGAGGAAGTGGAGCTGCCCAATCCCCGCAAGACCCGTCCCGCCATGGGCGAAGATCTGCCCGAGAGCCTCCCCTACATCGTCGTCATCATCGACGAGCTCGCCGACCTCATGCAAACCGCTCCGGCCGATGTCGAAACGGGGATCGCGCGAATCGCACAAAAAGCACGCGCCGCCGGCATTCACCTCATCGTCGCGACCCAGACCCCTCGTGCCGACGTCGTCACCGGGATCATCAAGGCGAACATCCCCTGCCGCATCGCCTTCCAGGTTTCTTCGAAGACCGACAGCCGCATCATTCTCGATGCCAACGGAGCCGAGAACCTCGTCGGCAAAGGTGACATGCTCTACCTGCCGCCCGGCAGCGCCCAACACATCCGGGCCCAGGGCGCTCTCATCACCGACGAAGAGGCCCAATTCCTCGTCGAAGCCTGCGCCGCCCAGGGCAAACCGCGTTTCGAGCCCGAGGCCCAGGAAGCCCTCGAGTCCGGAGGGTTCGGCGACGAGGGCGACGAGATCACCGACGTCGACGAGGAGACCCTCGAGAAATGCCTCGAAGTCATTTACAGCGAGAAGAAGGCCTCCACCTCGCTGCTCCAGCGACGTCTCCGCCTTGGTTACACTCGCGCCGCGCGCATGATCGACATCCTCGAGAGCCGGGGCATCGTCGGTCCGGGCGAGGGGGCCAAGCCACGGGAAATTCTGGTCGATCTTTCCGACGACTTCGCGTAAGATTCCGCGCGGAGACGAGGATTCGACAGATCCCCCGGCCCCCTTCGGCGAACCGGCCGGGTGGTGCAGTCAAGCGGTCCGCACCTATCGCCACACGGCGCCCGCCCATGCCGACGATCGGAGAGAAACTCGAAGAAACACGCCTCCGCCACGGCCTCACCGTGGAGGATGTGGCGCATGAGACGCACATCCATCCGAACATGCTCATCCGCATCGAAGAGGATGATTTTTCGCAGTTCCCCAGCGTCGCCTACGCGAAGAGCTTCATCCGCAAGTACAGCGAGCATCTCGGGGTCGATCTCGGGGACGCGATGGAGACGCTCAACGCCGGCGTGATGCGCCTCGGCGACAACGAGCTGATGGGGGAAATGAAAAAGACGATCCACAAGGATCGACGGTTCCGCCTCGAACGGACCCCGAAAGCCCTGCGCCGCCGCAGCGACAAACCGGCCGGGGCACCGCTCTTCCTCAACCTCGTCCTCGGAACCCTCATCGTCTCGCTGGGCCTGTTCTATTTCCTCGGCTACAACGCGCCCACCGCGCAGAAGGCGAAGGAAGACATCGCCCGCAGTCTCGGGATCGAACTTCCCCCCGCACCTCCGGCCGCCGTCGAATCCCCGGTTGCCAAAACGCCGCCCAGCCCCGTCCCGGCGACCAACAATCCGCCGGCCGCGGCCCAGACCGATCCGACCGTGCCCATCGACAACCCGTTGGGATCGCTCGCCCCGGGTTCACCCGCGGCTCCGGGAACCCCACCGGTCTATCCGCCGATCAAGCCCGCCGTGAGCGTGAATTTCGAAGACACTCTCAAACCCGGTACGACGAAGGGAGGTATCGCCGGCACGGCGATCTCGGAACCATCGGCGCTCCCCCGCCCCCGCGAGACTCCCCGCATGGTCATTTCCGAAAACCCCGTCGCCCCACCCAACGCTGCCCGGACTCCCGCTGCTGGTGCCCCCGCGGTGGAGCCGCAACCTGCGGCGCTTCCGGTCGATCCACCGGAGGTCAAGCCGGTGTCCACTCCCGTGCGTGCCCAGCCAGTGCCGGTCACGCAATAATCGCGAGGATCGTTCGCGCCGGATGCATAAATCCGGAGGCCGGTTCGTCATTCTTCACGACGCCGCTTCCTCCGAGTCGTTCGAAGAACCTGGCGGTCGCAAAACCCAACCGGCTCCCTCCGAACAGCGCATCCTCCGATCCATGAAACTCCGACTTCGTTCCTCAAGCCCGCTGAAACTCCTCGTGGTGGTCTCGGCGGTTTCCCTACTCACCGTGAGCGGTGTCTTCGCGAGATACGGAGCCTTCGCTTACTCGACCGGCAGCGGCTCGTATGGCGCCTATGGTCTCAGTTGGAACTGGCGCACCGCCAACGGTGCCATCGCCTCGGCCGTCTCCACCGCGAACTACTACAACGGCGGTTACCTCAACGGCTACAGCTATGCCTGGTGGGGTCACTCCGGCTATGAAGCCGGGGCCCGCGGCTTCAACTGGGACGGCTCGTATGTGAACTTTGGCTGGGCCCGCGGCTGGCGCACCCGCAATGGCGCTCTGAACTATGCGATCGGACGTCTCGGCTACAACAATTACTCGCTCGGCTACGCCAGCGGTTACAATCGCTGATCCCGGCATCTGCCCGCTTCCGAAGACAAGGTCCATGAGCCACCCGACCTTCCGCATCCTCATCCCCGTGATTTCGGGTGTCTCGCTCTTCGCCCTCGGATTCTGGGCCGGGAACCGGCAAACGACCGCTCCGGAGGGAGCCTCCGCAATCTCCGGGGCGGCTGAAGCCTTTACCCAATTTCAACCTGGTCCGGCAGCCTCGGATCGCCCCGCTTCCTTTCCCGACGAAGGGGGAGGCTCCGCGGGCGGCGGAGTTCCAGGTCCCGTGCCTGCCGAGGAGTCGGCGATGGATCTAGCGCGCATCCTCGAAAACCCCGACCGTCGCGGCCGCGAACAAGACCTGGAATCTCTCGGTGCCCGCGATCTCGCCAATGGCACGGATTGGAAAACCGCAGCCGCCTCCATCGGAGACCTCGTCGATCGCGGTGCTTATCTCAAGGGCGTCGTCGGTGCCTGGGCAGGCGAAAATCCCCGGGCGGCCGTCGCCTACCTGGTCACTCTCAATCTCTCCACGCGTGTTTCCCTCGTGCCCCATGCGGTATCGATCTGGGCCGATCAGGATCCCCCCGCCGCCGAAGGGTGGGTCATCGGCCTCGCAAATGGCGAAGTAAAGGATCAAGCAGTCGAGAGCCTCTATCGTTCCTGGGCGGTGCGCGACCCCGGGACCGCTGCGGCGAGGAGCCTTGCTTTGGCCGATGAATCCTCCCGCTTCCGCGCCCTCGCTGCGGTCGTCAAGGAATGGGGCGCCAACGATCTCGCGGCCGTGGGACGCTGGGCCTCGGAGCTGAAGGATCCGAACCTGAAAGACTTCGCGACCATGGCGGTCGCTGATGAGATGTCCTTGCGGGCGCCCAAAGAGGCGATGCGCTGGGCCTCAGACCACCTTGCGAAGGATCCCCAGGCCAATCCCGCGATCATTTCCCTCGTCGCCTCTAAAGCCGGTTTCGAATCGCCTCAGGAGACCTTCGACTGGCTGAAGTCGGTGCGTCCCTCGCCCGAGGCCGCCTCGTCCCTCGCCGGAGTTGCCACCTATCTTGCCGAGGACGATCCCGAGTTTGCCTGGAAAGGATTCGCCGCTCTGCCTGCGGAGATCCGTGAGATCACTGCGGCTCCAATTGCCTCCACCCTCGGTTCACAGGATCCCGAGTCCGGGAAACGCTGGCTTGCCCAATTGCCCGAGGGCCAATCGAAATCCTGGGCCACTTCCGCCTTTGTCGGCGGATGGGCCTCTCGACAACCCGAAGCTGCCGAGGCTTGGGTCAAGAGCCTGCAGGAGGGTCCTCAAAAAGCAGCGGCGGCACAAGGCCTAAACCAGTCGAACGGAGAAACCGGATCGGGTGGCCGGGGACCGACCGCCCCCTGATCAACTCCGCAAGGCGCGGAGGATGTATTCACTCGGACGGAAGTTCTCGATGATCACTTCCTCTTGGTCACCCCGCTTCATCCGCACCTGGCTGATGTTGAAATTGGGTGTTTTGTGAGGGGCGAAGAGGATGTCGTCGTGGGTCGAGTTCTCGTGCTTCTTGAACATGCCCGGAACGATGTCGCCGCCAAGATGATCGTCGCGCCCCGTGGCGAGGTGACAGGTGCCGAGGACCTTTTCGTCCTGGATGTCCGCTCCCGAAACAGGAAGGACCTGGGTTCCGAAGCCGAGTTCTCCGAGCGTGCCGGTCATAGGATCGTCGGCGAGACGGGCATTGTGGGCATCGATCGTCGCCTGGTCTCCCTCGATGAGAGTCGAATGGATGATGCAGCGGTCTTTGACTTCGAGGATCCCGAGAGTGCCGTCGGCGTATTTCATGGGGAACTGCCCGTTCGCATCCACCGGCACGAAATAGACTTCACCTGCGGGGAGATTCGCGACGTCGGGAGTGCGGCCGAGGCAGAGCCCGTGCGATTTCTGCGCTTCCTGCCCGGCGAGATCGAGCGATGCGGTGAGGACGCGGCCGTCCTCGAGGGTGAAATCGATTTCGATCGTGTCGGCCCCGGTCATCGCCAGACGCATGCGCTCGGCGTCGGCACTCACGTCATGGTAGTTCACCGCGAGGCCGGACTTGAGGATGATGTCATTGACTCCATGCAAGGTCGCGCCCCGGAAGCCATACTCCTTGCACTTGGCGGTGAGGGGGGCCGTGGCCGAAAAGGTGGAGAGACAGAGAATGATGTCGTAGTGCGGGTAGATGTCGCGGTCGAGGCTCAGGGTGCGGCCTTCCGCGTCGATGCATTCGTCGCTCAGATCGAGATTCGAACCGCCCGACATCGGATAGGCATACATTTCCCCGCCAGTCATGCCGAGGGCATCGAGTCCGCCATCCTTGAGACCGAGAAAGAATTCCTCGTAGGCCTTCTTCTGAATCTCGTGACCGGACGCATTCAGAAAGCCATAACCATGCATCAGGGAGAGATCCTCGAGATCGATGAGAATGCAGGCCCGGCAACCTTCGGTGGGGGCGAATACCGTCCCAAGCAAACGCTCGAGGCTGAACTCCGGGAACACCCGCTTTTCAGGGTGGAGAATGACTTCTGGCTCTAGGGTGGCAACGGACATGGTCTGGAAATAGTTCGAATTCGGAAATGGGACGCTCCTCCGCGTCCGGACTTACAACTGACTTCGTGGAGGATACGACCAAGGAAGGCTCTCAGGATATACAAAAACTAGACAATTCTTCCGGCGACCACCTTCGACTCGATCGGAACCGCCGGGCGCTTCATTTGTCGCCACTGCAGGAGTTGCTCCGGGAAAGGACAATCGCGGCAATCAGAGACATCTTCGAGGCAAAAATCGTCATAGATTTGCAGAAGTCCCTGCTGCTGGTGGTAATAACGTGTGAATAACTTTTGCCGCTCCCGGTCGGTGCCGAAAAGACGCAAAACGGCCCGCCTCAATTTCTGATTCGAATCGACGCCCCCGAGCCGGGTATAATCCTCCCACCGATCCGGCGAAATCCTGATGGCACCAGGGAAAACCACATTTCCCAAGAGGTCACGGAGCCGGTCTTTCCCGAGGAGCCGGAAGGGTTTGGGAGTGGCTTCCGAGGCCAGCGAATAATGCCGGTTCCAATAGGGATGCGAGAGCGATTTCGACCAGTTATTCACCACTTTTGGGAAGTTATTCACAGGCTTTTCCCACATCTCCAGTAGCCTCTCCCAGTGCTCCAGCAGGGCTGCCAGGGCACCGAGACGGCGCTGCGGATGATTGAGCGGACGAGTGCTGTCATTCCGCCAGCGGATCGCGCGGCGCGGGATCGTTTCCACCTCCGGCCGCATCGTCCACCAGTGATCCCAGAGTTCGCGGCGATACGCTCTCGCCTCGGGAGTGCGGGCCGCCTCTGCCAAACCCGCATCGAGAAATCCGGCCGCTCCGAAAAGTCGCGCCTCACGGTCACCGGGGGCCATCGCGAGCAATTCCCGCACCGGACACCGCTGCGCAAGGATCGCCATGGCCGTTTTGTTGTGCCGGAACCCGAGCGCCTCCGCGACCGCCTGAAAGAGCGCCTGCTCTCCGGTGGTGGCTTCGGCCATCACGTGGAGACGCTCGCTCTTTCGCCGGAGACGATACTGGGCCGCCGCGAGGAGTAGCGATTCGACCTCGGCCACCTCCATCTTCCCCAGCGGCGCAAGGCAACGCCCAGGAAAAGCCTCGGGCAAAAAGTCGGGCGGCCCCTGTAGTCCCGTATATTGGGGAAGGAGAAGCTGGACGACATTCCCATGCGACTCCGTGCGGGTGAAAACGCGGTTCAAGGCGGGCTGGTCGATGAAGACATGCAAGATGGAGTCGTTGAAGGCCGCATTGCCCGCGTGACCATGGCGATCCCAATTCCGCACATCGAGATCCACCTCGATCGATCCCCGGCGGAGTTCGCCATTCACTTTCACTGCGGCCTCCGTGAAGTCCGGTCCCGCCCCGCGGTTCCAATGGCCGAATTGCACCACCTCGATTCGCTCCCCTTCCGTGCCGGTGAAGGAACGGCCGTATTCCCCGCCGAACCAGCGCGCCTGCACCTCCAGTTCATCGGCGACAAAACCGGGACGCCCTCCGCTCGCCATTGGTATCGCCTGCGACCAGATGGCCGTGCGAAATTCCTCGTATCGATGAGCGGCACGCGGATAGGGAACCGATGAGACCATTCCCCAATGGTATAAAAAACTGTTCACCTGTCCAGTTTTTTATCCAATGATAAAAATTCTTGTATCGCCATACAACGAAATTGATCTTGGAATCCACAAAAGGCGGGGTAAGATAGCCCATTCATCCCCCTTGCGCCATGCCCAACGAAACGGAACTCGACCGCCACGCGCTTGATCGCATCGCCTCGTTCTTCAAGGTCTTTGCCGAGCCGACGCGCCTCTCCATCCTTCAATTGCTGCGCCGGGGGCCCGCCTCGGTCAATGACATCGTCGCCTCCCTCTCGACTTCGCAGGCCAATGTGTCGAAGCAGCTCAAAACCCTGCATGCCGCCGATCTTTTGAAACGCGAGCCCCGCGGCACCCAAGTGATCTATTCGATCAGCGAACCGCTCGTCTTCGACCTCTGCGATCTCGTGTGCTCCAAGCTCAATCGCCAGGCCCGCGCCGAAGCGACCGTGGTCTACGAAATCTGATTGTTTCGAAAAAGGGCCATCAATGTCCGTGACCGGCGTGGGAACCTCCCGTGCCGCCCCACTGGATCTGGATCTCGAACCAAGCCGCGTGTTCGCTGCCAACCGTGTCGTCGATCGTGTAGTCGTATTGGAGGCGGCCGCGCACCCGTTGCTGGGGATCGACGAAAGCGGTGAGCGCCGCCGAGAGCCGGTGACGGTCGTTCAGCTCGGCCAGTTCAACTTCGGAGACCCAGTCATGACGCAGCGAGAGTGTGGTGCGGTCACTGAGCCCGTAGTGGAGCGAGTTCGAGAAACCGTAGTCGTCGAAAGTCACCTCGTCGCCATCTTCGAGGAAGGCGTCGACGGTGCGTCCGATCACTTCGCCCTGCAGCATCACCGCACCGGAACAGAAGTCCGGACCACCGTGACCATGGTCGTGACCGTTCCAAATCTTGCGGAGACCCGCCCCGTAGATTGTGCTGTTGCGGCCGAATCCATTTTCGCCGACACCGAGGGAAGCGGTGCCGACGAGGCTGTCGTCGAAGGGCAGGCGGAAACGGTAATCACTCGTGAAGGCCCAGCTTTGGAAGCCCGCTTCGTCGATCTCGAAATGCTCGTGTTCGTGCTCGTCGTGGTGTTCCTCTTCCCCTTCGTGCTCCTCTTCCTCGTGGTCGTGGCCTTCTTCATCAGTTTCCTCGTCTCCATGGGCGTGATCGTGGGCGTGTGAACGGATTCCGCCGAAACCGAAGGTCAGCAACCCGCTCCCCGGGGTGTGGAGGAGAATCTCACCGCCTTGGGAGATGAGTTCGCCCTCATTCACCATGCGGCTGTTGATGAGATTCTGATTCACGAAAAACCAGTCGTGCAGGTGCAAGTCGGACTGGAATCCGAAGACATTGATGAACTGCCCGCCTCCGATCGACACAAACTCGTTCAGGCGCAACTGGAGGAAGACTTCCTCCAATTCCGCTTCCCAGACATGATCGGGCCCCTGATGCCCGAAGCCGGAAACCGAGCCGGTCACGACGTCGTTGAAGTTCAGATCGAGGTGCAGGTGAACCGCCTGCACACCCCATTCATTCTGTGGATCATGCTCCGAGGTGGCGAAATCCTCCGCCGAGGCTCCGGGCTCGAGAGCACTGCCGGTGGAATTGACGTAGAGGCTCGGAAACAGGAATCCACCCACCTCGACGCCCTCTCCGGTGAGGAAGTTCCGCTCACCCACGTTGTAGACGAAGACTTCTTCACTGCTTTCCTGGGCTACGGCCGCCACCACAAAGGCTGAAACCATGATGAAGGTGAGTGAGAGCGTTCGGAAGAGTCGGGACGTGATCATGATGAATGCGCAAATTCCTTGCATTTGTCCCTCGACTCCTCGATAATGCAAGCGAATTGCGATCCCTCTTGCAAATAAATTGCGTCTTCCCCACTGTTCACCATGAAAACCCTCCTCGCTTCCTTGCTCTTCCTCGCATTTTTCTTTGGACCCCTCGCTTCCCAGGCCGCTGAAGTCACCTACACGGCGACCATGAAGGGCATCGAGTGCGCCGACTGCAAGAAGACGATTTCCCGCGCCCTCGGCAAGATCAAGGGAGTGAAAACGATCCGCATCGCCAAGGAAGGCGACGACCAGCATCGCCTCACCGTCGTCACCGACGGTTCCAAGGCCATCACCAAGGCCGACGCCGTCGCCGCCCTAGGCAAGGACTCGCATTACACCATCACCAGTTGGAGTCAGGGAAGCTGACCGCCGCTTCCTGACAAACACCCCAAAGTCATGAACCTTTCGCGAATCCTTCCCGCCGCCGCCGCCGCGCTCGTCCTTGGCGGATCGCTCCTCCCCGCGAACGGAGCCGAGAAGCTCCGCGTTTTCGTGCCGGTGCTTCCCTACGAATATCTCTTCGAACGCATCGGCGGCGACCGGATCGAGGTGAGCGCCATCGTCCAGGAGGGTGGCGATTGCCACAACTACTCGCCGTCGCCCCGCCAAGTCGCCGACATCTCAAGGTCGAACCTGCTTTTCTCGGGAGGCCTCTCCTTCGAGGCCAACTTTTATGTCGCCGTGGGTGATGGAGAGAATGGTCCTAAGGAATTCAATCTCCTCGAGGGGCTCGAACTCCTCGAAGGCACCTGCAGCGAATGCGCCTCGGCAGCCGCCGAAGGAAAGGAAGCCCACGCCCACGAACACGAGGAGAAAGACGCCCACGTCTGGCTTTCCCCCCGGGTCCTCCTCCATCAGGCCGATCGGGTCGCGGTGATCCTGAAACAACATCTCCCCGCCGATGCCGCTCCCGCCATCGACGCCAATCTCGCCTCGTTGAAAACCGAGCTGACCGCTCTCAACGAAGAACTCAAGACCCTGCTCGCTCCGAAGAAGGGACGAGCCTTCTACGTCTACCACGGGGCCTTCGCCTATTTCGCGCAGGACTACGGACTCGTCCAGAAAGCCATCGAAATCGGGAACCGCAAACCTTCCCCGAAACAGGTCGCCGCCATCGCGAAGCAGGCCAAGGAGGAGGGCGTCACGACCGTTTTCGTCCAGCCGCAGTTCGACCAGTCCAGCGCCACCTCGCTCGCCGAGGCGATCGGCGGCAAGGTGCAGACCCTGGATCCCCTCGAAAAGGATGTCATCGCGAATTTGCGTGCGATTGCGAAGACCATCGCCGAAGCTCCTTGAGCGAACCGACCCTCTTCACTCACCGATTGAACCCTCTTGACCCAGCCGGGGCTCCGCATCCACCGCACCTCATCGAGTGTCGCGGCCTTTCCTTTGCCTACGGCAGGTCGCGTGTCCTCGAGGACGTCTCCTTCGCCGTCCATCGCGGGGAATCCATCTGTGTGATCGGTCCGAACGGCGGAGGCAAATCCACACTCGCCAAACTCATCCTCGGCCTGCTCGAACCCACCGCGGGGCAGCTCACCGTCCTCGGCAAAAGTCCGCGCGAGGCGCGCACCGCCCTCGGTTACGTGCCCCAGGCGATGCGTTTCGACCCGCAGTTCCCCATCGCCGCGCTCGACATCGTCCTGATGGGACGGCTCAACCATCTCAAGGTCGGCGCCTTCTCGAAGAAATGCCGCGAGACCGCCCGCGCCTCCCTCGCCGAGGTGGGTTTGTCAGGGTATGAGAAACGCCCTTTTTCCGACCTCTCCGGCGGCGAGCGGCAGCGTGTCATGGTCGCCCGGGCGCTGGCGTGCGAGCCCGAGATCCTCCTCCTCGACGAGCCCACCGCGAACATCGACCTTTCCATCGAGGCCCAGCTCCTTGAGACCCTCTCTGCCCTGCGCCAGCGCATGACCATTCTCATGATCACGCACGATCTCGACCTCGTCTCCTCGATCGGCGACTCGGTCCTCTGCGTGAACCACCGCGTCCACCGCCACTCGCTGCCGCTTTCGGGGGAGACGATCAAGGAAATCTACAGCAGCCGGCGCCGTCTCGAGCACGACCGCCGCGCCCGCGACCAGCACGGCGACCCATGCCTCTGCGAACATGACTGATTTCTTCGCCGACTTCATTGACGCGGTGAAGACCGTGCCGCTGATCCGCTACGCGCTCCTCGCGGGGATCGTCTCGAGCCTGACCTTCGGTGTCGTCGGCTCGCTCGTCGTCGTCCGGCAGATCGGCTACGTCGCTTCGGCCATCGCCCACAGCATCCTCGGCGGGATCGGGGCCTCGGTCTACTACAGCCGGGTCTACGACCTGCCCTGGCTAACCCCCATGCTCGGAGCGATCGCCGCCGCGCTGCTCTCGGTCGCGGTCATCGGTTGGGCCACCCTGAAGTTCAAGGAACGGGAAGACACCATCATCGGCGCGATCTGGGCGGCGGGGATGGCGGCCGGTCTCCTCTTTCTCCACTACGCGCCCGGCAAGGCGGTGAATCTCGAAAGCTTCATCTTCGGCAACATTCTCCTCACCTCCAGAAGCGACGTGATCGCCACGCTCATTCTCGGAGTCATCGTAATGAGTTTGGTCGCTCTGTTCTACCACAAGCTTGTCGCCGTTTCCTTTGACGAAGAGTTCGCCGGCCTCCGCGGCGTCTCCTCGAAAGCCTACTACTTCCTCCTCCTCACGCTCACCGCCCTAAGTGTCGTCCTCATGGTGCGCGTCGCGGGGCTGATTCTCTCTCAGGCCCTTCTCATCCTGCCTGCGGCGACCGCCTCGCGTTTCTCCCGCTCCCTCTGGGCGATCATGATGGGGGCCGTGGCGATCACCGCTCTCGCGAACACCGCCGGGTTGGCGCTCAGCTACCAATACGACATCCCCACGGGACCCTTCATCGTCTTTCTCGCGGTCGTGTTTTACGCGCTTTCTTTTCTCCTGCGGCGGAAACGGGCGTAATCTTGCCCGGAGATGCCCTTTCCTTTCCAAAACACCTACGCACGGTTGCCGGAGAACTTCTTTGCCCGGGTCGATCCCTCGCCGGTGGCCGCGCCCGAATGGATCTGGCTGAACCTTCCCCTCGCCGAGGAACTCGGGATCGACCTCGCGCGTCTCGATTCCGAAGAAGGTTTGGCGTTTCTGTCAGGCAACCGCGTCCCCGAGGGCGCCGAGCCCCTCGCCGCCGCTTATTCGGGACATCAGTTTGGCGGTTTTTCCCCCGTCCTCGGGGATGGGCGCGCCATCCTCTTGGGAGAAGTGGTGCATCGCGACGGCTCACCCCGCGACATCCAACTGAAAGGTTCAGGACCGACTCCTTTTTCCCGTCGCGGCGATGGGCGCTCCGCCCTCGGTCCGGTGCTGCGGGAGACCCTCGTCTCCGAAGCGATGCACGCGCTCGGTCTCCCGACGACACGCGCCCTCGCCGCGGTCTGGAGCGGCGACAAGGTCTATCGCGAGGAGGTCGAGCCCGGAGGCGTCTTCACCCGGATCGCCCGCTCGCACTTGCGCATCGGTACCTGCGAGTACTTCGCTTCCCGCGGCGACCACGATGGTCTCAAGGTCCTCGTCGATTATGCACTGAATCGCCATTATCCCGATCGGGTCGATTCGGAGAACCCCGCCCTCGCCCTCCTCGAAGGGGTCATGGAGCGCCAGGCCCACCTCGTCGCCCGATGGATGGGGATCGGCTTCATCCACGGGGTCATGAATACCGACAACATGAGCCTTTCCGGCGAGACGATCGACTACGGTCCCTGCGCCTTTCTCGACCGCTACGATCCGGCGAAGAAATTCAGCTTCATCGACCGCAACGGCCGCTACGCCTATGGCAACCAGCCGAACATCGCGCACTGGAACCTCGCCCGGCTCGCAGAGGCGCTCCTGCCGCTCGTGTCCGTCGACGAACCCGAGGCCATCCGCAAGGTCTCGGAGGTGCTCGAGCGTTTCCCCGAACTCTTCCGCTCGGAGTGGGCGAAGACCTTTTCGGCCAAGGTGGGGATGTCCGGCAATGACGGGAAAGAATGCGCCGAACGCCTCCTCGAACTGATGGAGGATCAGGGACTCGATTTCACCCTGACCTTCCGCCATCTCCGCGACGCGCTGGCGGACGAGAGCAAATGGATCGGTCTTTTTCCGCGACCCGATCCGGCCCGTGAATGGCTGTTACAATGGCGCGGAAAACTGGAAACGCTCGGCATCCCGGCCGAAGCCGCCGCCGCGACGATGCGGTCGGTCAATCCCGTGGTGATCCCCCGGAATCATCGCCTCGAAGCGGTCATCTCGGCGGGAAAGGAGCACGATTTCGCGCCCTTCCACGATCTGCGCCGCGTTCTCCAGTTTCCCTACGAAGACAGGCCCGAAGCCGTTGCCTTCGAAATACCCCCGCAACCTTCCGAGGAAGTGCGGGCGACCTTCTGCGGCACCTGACCTCGATCAACCCCGCTCCGCCATCGGCGTGATCGGCTGATCCGTCGTCGGCCCCGTGTAAAGGGTGAGCGGGCGGTAAAGGCGGTTGTCGTCGAGCTGCTCGAGGACCTGGGCGGTCCAACCGGCGGCACGGGCGATCGCAAAAATCGGGGTGAAGAGATCGGTCGGAATCCCCAGCGAATAATAGACCGTCGCCGAGTAGAAATCGACGTTGGCGTTGAGGCCCTTGCGGTCCTTCATGAGCTGGGCGATGCGCTCGGACATGTCGATCCACTTCGTTTCGCCAAGCTCCTTCGTGAGCTTGATCGCCATCTTGCGCAAGAAGGGGGCGCGGGGATCGAGCACCTTGTAAACGCGGTGGCCGATACCCATGATCTTCTTCTTGTTGGCGAGGGCGTCCTCGATGTAGGCGTCGACCGCTTCGAGGCTGCCGATCTCCTGTAACATGTGGATGACTCCTTCGTTGGCACCGCCGTGGAGGGGGCCCTTGAGTGTGCCGATCGCCGAAGTGATCGCCGAGTAAAGGTCCGAGAGCGTCGCGATGGTGACGCGGGCGCTGAAGGTCGAGGCATTCATGCCGTGGTCGGCATGGAGCGTGTAAGCCGCGTCGAGGGTGCGGGTCGCCTCTTCTCCGGGCGCCCGGCCGTTCATCAGGTAGAGAAAGTGGGCGGCCTCGGAAAGATCGTCACGCATCGGCATGAGCTCGAGCCCCTGGCGGGAACGGTGGAAGTGGGCCACCATCATCGGCATGGTCGCGCAGATCGCCATGGCGCGGTCTTCGTTGAGCGGACGGTCCTGGTCACCACCGCGATGATCGTAGAGACCGAGCATGCTCACCCCGGTGCGGAGCACGTCCATGGGCGAGGCGTTCTTCGGCGCGGATTTGAGGAAGTCGATCACTCCCTGGGGCAGATGGCGGTGCGAACGAAGATTCTTCGTGAAGACCTCGAGCTGGGCCTGCGTGGGGAGCTGGCGGCGATGGAGCAGGTACATGACCTCCTCGAAGGTGCACTGCTCGACGAGATCCTGGATGTTGAAACCGAGATAACGAAGGACCCCTTCCTGGCCCTGCACGTCACTGAGGCAGGATTCGTTTGCAATGACTCCCTCGAGTCCCTTCGCGTATTCCGGTTTGTCCGACATAAGATGCTCTTTCTATAAAATCGATGCTCCCGGATCAACCGGGAAGCTGTTTTTGTGCCGCTTTTTTTCTCAACCCATGGCGCGGACGAGGGCCTGGCCCATGTCCGAAGGATTTTTCGCGACTTCGATGCCTGCATCGCGCAAGGCCTCGATCTTCGCGGCGGCAGTGCCCTTGCCCCCGGAGACGATCGCTCCGGCGTGGCCCATACGGCGTCCGGGAGGCGCGCTCGAGCCGGCGATGAAGGCGGCCATCGGCTTCTTGCAGTTCTCCTTCGCCCAGGCGGCGGCGATCTCTTCGTTCGATCCGCCGATTTCGCCGATCATGATGATGGCTTCGGTCTCGGGATCGTCGTTGAACATTTTCAAGACGTCGAGGTGTGTCGTGCCGTTGATCGGGTCGCCGCCGATGCCGACGCAGGTGCTCTGGCCGAGGCCGAGATTGGTGAGCTGCCAGACGGCCTCGTAGGTGAGGGTGCCGCTGCGGGAAACGACGCCGACCTTGCCGCGCTTGTGGATGTAACCCGGGGCGATGCCGATGCGGCAACCGCCGTGGGAATCCTTGCCGAGACCGGGCGTTACGATGCCGGGACAGTTCGGCCCGATGAGACGGGACTTCTTCCCTTCCATCGCGGCGCGGACGCGCATCATGTCCATCACCGGAATGCCCTCGGTGATCGCCACGACGAGTTCACATCCCGCGTCGACGGCTTCGAGGATGGCATCGCCCGCAAACGGAGGCGGCACGAAAATCGCGGAGACGGTGGCGCCGGTCACCTCGACGGCTTCCGCGACGGTGTCGAAGATCGGGACCTTGTCCGCGAACTTCTGGCCGCCTTTGCCGGGAGTGACGCCGGCGACGAGCTGGGTGCCGTAGTCGAGGCTGAGCTGGGCGTGGCGTCCGCCAAAGGAACCGGTGATCCCCTGCACGAGGATCTTGGTGTTTTCGTTTACAAGAATGGCCATAAGAAGTTTTCAGGAAGAAGTTTTCAGTTTTCAGCGAATTCGGGGAAGTTTCTAGCTCTTGGCGGAGTCACGACGGGATTCGATCGAGCGAACGAGGCCCTGAAGCATGGCGGAGATTTCCTTGGATTCGGAAACGATGCCTCGAGCGGACTCTTCCGAGAGCAGTCCAAGGCGTTCGGCGATGTAAGCCTGGGTACGGAGTTCACCATTCGAACCCTTGGCGATGCGGAGGAAGCGGATAAAGTCTCCAGCGGAGTCCCTCTCGTGCCCTTCGGCAATGTTGGATGGCACGGAGATGGCCGAACGCTGCATTTGATCTCTAAGTGCGAAGTTCTTCCAAGTCTCAACAGCGAGACACACCTCCACCGCTTGGTCGCACGAACGCTGCCAGACAGCCAGATTTTCGAAGGTAGTGAGAGCCATATCCGTCTTGGGGTTCGCAGTTTCGATTGGTTTAGTCTTCTCTGAAAACTGAAAACTTCCCCCTGAAAACTTCACGCGGCGATGGCCGCGACCGCTTTCTCGGCCGCATCAGCGAGGGTGTCGGCGGAAATGAGGGCGACGTCGGATTCGGCGAGGGTGCGTTTGCCGGCGTCGACGTTGTTGCCTTCGAGGCGGACGACGAGAGGGATCTTCAGATCGACTTCCTTGCAGGCGGCGACGATGCCCTTGGCAATGACGTCGCAGTCCATGATCCCACCGAAGATGTTCACAAGGATGGCCTCCACCTTGGGATCTCCGAGGATGATCTTGAAGGCGTTGGTGACCTGCTCCTGCGTGGCGCCGCCGCCGACGTCGAGGAAGTTGGCGGGTTCGCCGCCGCAATGCTTGATGATGTCCATCGTCGCCATGGCGAGTCCGGCACCGTTCACGAGACAGGCGATGTTGCCGTCGAGACCGATGTAGTTGAGATGGTATTTGGCCGCCTCGACTTCGCGGGGATCTTCCTCGGTCGGGTCGTGGAGCGCGGCGATCTCGGGGTGGCGGTAGAGGGCGTTGTCGTCGAAGTCGAACTTCGCGTCGAGGGCAAGGACCTGTCCGTCCGGCGTGGTGACGAGAGGATTGATCTCGACCATCGAGCAGTCGCACTCGAGGAAGAGGCGGTAGAGCGCGGCGAGGAGTTTGCCGAATTGCTTCGCCTGGTCGCCTGCGAAACCGAGCTTGGCCGAGAGCTTGCGCACCTCATAGGGCTGGAGACCGAGGAGCGGGTGGATGACCTGGTGGAAAATCTTCTCAGGGGTGTGCTCGGCGACGTCTTCGATATTCACGCCACCTTCGGTACTGGCGACGATCACGGGCGACTTGCTCTCGCGGTCCATAAGGATGGCGAGGTAATACTCCTTCTCGATCTCAACCCCGTCGGCGACCATCACCTTGCTGACGAGCTTGCCCTCTTCACCGGTCTGGTGGGTGACGAGGACCTGGCCGATCATCTTCCCGGCGATTTCGCCCGCTTCATCGGGAGTCTGCACGAGGTGAACCCCGCCCTTGAAACCGTTTTTGAACGTGCCTTTGCCACGGCCACCCGCATGCACCTGCGCTTTCACGACGATGTTTTTGCCGATTTCAGCGGCGGCCGCCTTGGCCTGTTCGGCGGTGTCGGCGACTTTGCCCTTGGGCGTGGGTACGCCGAATTTTTCAAAGAGTTCCTTGGCCTGGTATTCGTGAATGTTCATGGAGGAAAGCGGCGGCCCTGGACGCGGCGGTCCGGCTACGAGCGCGGCAACTTACGGAGGCGCTTCCACTGGTCAAGGTGGAAGTCTCTCCGAGCTTCGCAGCAATTGCGCCACACATGGACGCGATTGGCGAAAAGTGAGCACGCGGGCGTCGAAGCGCGAACGCGACGCGCTCAAAAGTCGAGGAGGACTTCGGCCCGGCGGTTCTGCGAGCGACCACTCGGGTTGTCGGATCCGTCGGGGAGGAAGTTGGGCTTGCGCGGCTTCGCGGCACCGAAGGCTTCGGTCACGACCTGCTCCGGCTTCACCCCGAGACCGATGAGCGTCTGGCGGATCGTTTCGGCGCGACGGTCGCTGAGGTTCACATTGTAATCGTCGCTGCCGAGGGCATCGGCGTGACCATTGATGCGGATGACCCGCTCGGCCCCCTGCTTGAGGATATCCGAAACGATGGTGAGCTGCCGCTGGGTGCGGGGGGTGAGTCCGGCATCGTCGAATTCAAAGTAGAGCACCAGCGAATCGCCGCCGGAGGGATCCTCGACGATCGGGCTGTAGGCGACATCGCCGGCACCGGCCGCTTCGGAGAGGGCCGAGAGAACTTTCGAGAAAGTGAGTCCGTTCACCTTCCAGGCTTGGTCGATCTTGCCGAGTTCAACCGCGAATTCCGAAGCCATGCTCCCCGAATCGACCCGAGCCAGAACCCAGGTGATGTCGTCGCGGGAAAGGGTCACGACGAGGGGGCGGTCGGCCTTGAGGGCGAATTTCCCTTCCTCGATCGCGATCATGAGGGCCGCGACCCGTTCATCGGTGACGGTGGTGGGATCGGCGAGTTCGCGGGCGGTGGCGAAGTCCCGGGCGATCACCGCCTTGGAGAAAGCGTGGGCGATAGTGAGGGCGTCGGTGGCTTGCGCCGCCGGGACGGGAGCGGAAGGCGCGGCACCGGGTGCGGCGGGGGCGTCCGCGGGACTCGCGGCCTTTGTCAGGGTGAACGGCAGACTGACCTTGGCGATATCGAGGGCCTCTCCCGGCATCACTGCAAGATCGGTGTAGAGCTGGCGCGGCGCCACGGAGGCGGTTGGATTCGCGGGGACGAAATTGAAGGCCCATCGAAGTCCTTCCGCCGACTTGGAAATTTCCACGTGGGGTTTGGCGGGATCGAGTTTCAAATCGGGACTCTCGATGAGGGTCTTCACCTCGTTCTGGATCGCTCCTTCGATCGCCCCTTCTCCCGCCAGTTCGGAAAATGCCTTGAAGTCCTTCGACCCGATCTTCTCAGCCAGGGCCGCCATCGCCGCCTCGGGAGATTTGAAAAGCGAAGCCACGGGCTCGGCCGGTGCCGGTTTCGCGGCCGCATCCGGAGTCGCCGGCGCGGGCGGAACCGGCGCATCGGGTTTCGCTTCGGGCCCTTTTGCGGTAGCCGACGTCTCGGCTTTCGCAGGCTCGGTAGGATCCTCGTCGTCGGGGTCGGGGGGAACGGTCGCGAGCGGGGCGATCGTGAGCTCCACTTTCTCGCCACATCCCCTCAGGGAGAAAAACGAGATCACCAGCCCAACGAGGATGATTCCAAAGAAGATAGAGGCGGTCGTCTTGTTCATACTCAGGTGGGCCGGGGTCAAATCGCCATAATGTAACCGAATGCGAACTTTCGGAAACCGAAAAGTCCTGTTCCTGACTAGTCCTATCGGGCCAAGCCAAAGACCGGCTCAGGACAGCGCCGAAATGAGATCAGCAAGAGCAATCACCCGTTCGCTGCGATCGGCGAGATGGCGCAGGGTCAGGTCGGGAAACTCGCTCCCAACGACCACGGCGTAAGTCGCCCCCGACTGCTCGGCGGCCTGGAATTGCTTCGCGATCTTCGCCGGAGAAAGCGGCGCGATGACCCGGAATCCGGCGCCACGCAGTTGCTGCGCGACCCCGGCGGCTTCGCCCTCCTTCTCCGGATCGGCAATGACGACATAGGCATCGACCCGCCCGCTCTCGGCGACCGCTGCGGCAAGTTTCGCGGAGGGAGCTTCCGTTTCGCGGATGAGGTCGGTGATGACCATGTCTCCCATCGCGAATCCACAGGCAG
>Ga0209573_1001534_pt1 | contig 35014 bp, 17 predicted proteins | sample TNRBio252014_DNA_FD_185870 | JGI IMG/M metagenome (GOLD analysis project Ga0209573, IMG submission 185870) | Wastewater treatment Type I Accumulibacter community from EBPR Bioreactor in Madison, WI, USA - TNR Reactor_6/25/2014_ DNA (SPAdes)... | ecosystem: Engineered > Bioreactor > EBPR >...
CGTGCAGATGCCGGAGATGGACGGCCTCGAAGCATCCCGCCGCATCACGGCCCGGTGGAAGCCGCACGAACGCCCGCGCATCGTGGCGATGACGGCCAACGCGATGCAGGGCGACCGCGAAGCCTGCATCGCCGCGGGCATGGACGACTACGTGACCAAGCCGATCCGGGTGGAAGAGCTGGTGGCAGCGTTGATGGCGGCTTCCGCTGCGTCGATGGAGAAGCGATGAGTTCCGTGCAGACCACCTTGCAGACCCTGGCCGACATGGCACGAGCCGGCCGCCATGCCGAGGCGGTGCAGGCCGCCACCAGCGCGCTGGCCGCGCCCGGCCTGGCGGTGGTCGAACGGCACGCCCTGCTGGACCAGCGCATCCACAGGCTGGTGGCGCTGTGCGAACTGCCGCGCGCACTGGCCGACGCGCAGGCGCAGCTGGCGCTGGCCGAGCAGACCGGCCAGCGTCCACGCGCGCAGGCACTGCGCGCGGCCGCCCTGTGCAACCTGGCGCTGGTGCATGCGCGCCAGGAGTACCCGCAGCAGGCCTTGCAGGCGGCCGCGAGCGCCCTGCAGGCTGCCCAGGCCGCCCCCGCAGCCCAGCGCCCGGCGCTGGTGGCGCTGGCCTTGCTGCGCCAGGCGACGGCCGTCATGAACACCGACGCCGCGCTGGCCGCTCGAAGTGCCGCCGATGCGGCACAGCGCTTCGAAGCCCTGCGCGATGCGGCCCACCAGGGGCAGGCGCTGCGCGTGCTGGCCCACCTGAAGCTGGCCGAAGCCGACACCCCCGAGCACCGCGCGCTGGCCGAGCAGGCCGTGGCGCTGGCGCGGCGGGCCGGCGACGCCGACGGCCTGGCGCGGGCCTTGATGACGCGCGACCAGAGCGACGACGACCTGGCCGTGCGCGTGCGCGGCCTGCAGGAAGCACACCGCGTGGCGCGCGAGGCAGGCAACCTCAGTCAGCAATCGTCGGTCGAACACAACCTGTGCCTGACCTACGCCCGCCTGGGCCTGTGGCGCCGTGCGCGCCGCCTCATGCTGCAGTCCATCGCGCTGCGCGAGCCCGGATTGACCGACGCGGCGCGGGTCAACCTCTGGGCGATCGTCGCCTTGATCGAAGCCGAGCTGGGTCACGGGGCGGCAGCCCAGGCGGCGGTCCAGGCCATGCATCGCGCGTACGACCTGGAGCCTTCGGCCCGCCTGGCGAGCACGCCTCCCGTCGTGCAGGGCTTTATCCTGCGAGCGACCGACCCTCCGCGTGCACGACGACTGCTGCGCAAGGCCGCCAGGCTCGACCAGGATTGGCGACTGCCCTACACGTTGTGCAACCTGGCCGACATGGAGTTGCGCTGCGGCAATGGTCCGGCCGCCCTGCGCGCCACGGCGCGCGCCACCCAACTGCAGCAGGCCCGGCGCGGTCGCCTGGGCGGTGGTGCGGCCTCGGACGCCTACGTCTGGTGGACGCACCACCGCGCGTTGCTGGCGGCGGGCCGCGACAGCGCTGCACACGACGCGCTGGCCACCGCCTACGCGCTGCTGGTGCAGGGCGTGCGCCCGCTCAGCGACGAAGGCCTGCGCCGCAGCTACCTGCAGCAGACCTTCAGCGAACACGCCGGGTTGCTGCGCGCCTGGGTGGCCGCTGCACGTGCTGCCGCGCTGCCGCCGGAGCGCTTCACCACCCACCTGCAAGGCGCCGTCAGCCTGCAGGAAAGCGTGCAGCGCCTGGTCGACACCGGCCTGCGCCTGAACGAGCCCGAGACCTCGGCCGCGCTGCACGATTTCGTCATCGAGGAAGTTGCCGAGCTGCTGGGCGCGCGGCGCGTGCTGCTGGTGCTGGAGGCCCCGGCCGGCAGCGGGGAAGGCGCCACCATCGCCGGCTCGCAAGTGCCCGAGGGCGAATCGGCCACCGAGCTGCTGGCCGCCATCACGCCCTGGCTCGATGAAGCCCGCCGCACCCGCACGCTCAGCCTGCGCCACGGCCCCGAGGGTGCCGAAGCCATCGACCAGCGCAGTTGTCTCGTCGCGCCGATGGTCGCGCAGCAGCACCTGCTGGGCTACGTCTACGCCGACCTCGACGGCCTGTTCGGCCGCTTCCACGACACCGACTGCCACCTGCTCGCCACCCTGGCCGCGCAGGCCGCCGTGGCGCTGGCCAACCTGCGCACGCAGGAAGGGCTGGAACGCCAGGTGGCCGAGCGCACCGCGGCGCTGGAACAGCGCACCGAACAGACGCAGCGCCTGCTGAAGGAAACCGAAGCGCGCAATGCCGAGCTGGCGGTGATCAACAGCATCCAGCAGGCGGTGGGCGCGGCGCTGGACTTCCAGTCCATCGTCGAGACCGTGGGCGACAAGCTGCGCGAGGTGTTCGACACGGGCGACATCGGCATTTCTTGGTGGAACGAATCGCGGCGGCTCATCCACACGCTCTACGCCTACGAGCACGGGCAGCGCCTGCCGCAGGCCGCACCGGCAGCCGTGCGCCCGCACGGGCCTGGAGAACGCATCCTGGTGACGCGACGCCCCGTCGTCCTGGCCACCCGCGACGAGATGCTCGCAGTTGCAGGGCCAGAGCTGACGGGCACGGCGCAATGCGGCGTCTGGTTGCCGATCCTGGCCGGCGAGCGCGTGCTCGGCGGCGTCAAGCTGAAGAACCACGAGCGCGAACACGCCTTTGGCCCGGCCGAGGTGCGCCTGCTCACGACCGTGGCTGCCTCCATGGGCGTAGCGCTGGAAAACGCGCGCCTCTTCGACGAAACGCAAGCGCTGCTCAAGGAAACCGAAGCCCGCAACGCCGAACTGGCGGTGATCAGCAGCGTGCAGGCAGGTCTGGCCTCCAAGCTGGAGATGCAGGCCATCTACGACCTGGTGGGCAACAAGCTGCAGGAGTTGTTCGACGTCCAGGGCGTGATCCTGTACAGCGTTGACGCGGCTGCCGGCACGCGGCGGCACTGGTACATCGTTGAACGAGGCCAGCGCTTGCCACTGCCACCGCCCGGCCCGATTGGCGACATCGGCTTCCTGCCGGAAATGCTGCGCACGCGGCAGCCGGTGGTCGTCAACACCGACGCTCTGGCGCGCGTGGCGGCCGTGCGCTTGCAGCCGCTTGGTGAAATGGCGAAGTCCTTCACCTGGGTACCCCTGCTGATCGCTGGCGAAGTGCGCGGCGCGTTCTCGCTACAGAACCTCGAGCGCGAGAACGCGTTTTCGGATGCCGACGTGCGGCTGATGCAGACGCTGGCGGCGTCGATGGCGGTGGCGCTGGAAAACGCGCGTCTGTTCGACGAAACGCAACGCCTCTTCAGCGAAACCCAGGCCGCGCTGCAGCGCCAGACGGCGAGCGCCGACATCCTGCGCGTCATCAGCCAGAGCCCCAACGACGTGATGCCGGTGGTGGACGTGATCGTCAGCTCGGCGCGGCAGCTGCTGGGCTGCTACCGCACGGCGCTGCTGCGCCTGGACGGCGACCGCTTTGCCACGGTGCGCCACGCCACCGCCGAGGGCGTAGCGCCGGGCGTCTTTCCAGGCGTGCCGCTGGACGCGCGGCACAACTTCCCCTCGCGGGCGCTGTTGTCGCGCGCGCCGCTGCACATCCCCGACTGGCTGGCCATCGAGCTGTCGGAGCATGAACAGAAGGTGCAGCGCGATACAGGCTGCCGAGCCTCGCTGATGTTGCCGCTGCTGCGCGGCGCCGACGCCGGCCTGGGCGTGCTCGTGTTTCAGCGCGATACGCCGACCCCCTTCAGCGAAGCCGACATCGCATTGGCCCAGAGCTTCGCCGACCAGGCCGTGATCGCCATCGAGAACGTGCGCCTGTTCAACGAGACGCAGGAGGCCCTGGCGCGCCAGACCGCCACCGCCAACGTGCTGCAGGTCATCAGCGAATCACCCACCGACGTGCAGCCTGTGTTCGACATCATCGCCGAGCGCGCTGCCGTGCTGACGCAGTCGCGCTTCGGCCTGGTGATCCGCCTCGAGGGCGACGCGCTGCACCTGGCCAGCATGCACGGCTCCGACCCCGAGGCGGTGGCCCTGGCGCGCCAGGCCTGGCCGCAGCCGCTGGACGAGAGCACGTCGGTGTCGGCACGCTCCATCCGCGAGCGGCGTGTACTCAACGTGGCCGACACGCAGCACATGCCCGAGGGGCAGTACTCACCCGAGATGCAGCGGGTGCTGGCCGTGGCCGGCTGGCGCAGCATCCTGTGCGCGCCGCTGATGCGCGACCAGGACGTGCTCGGCACCCTGTGCGTGGGCCGCGCCGAAGTGGGGCTCTTCGCCGACAAGGAAGTGGCGCTGCTGCAGCTCTTCGCGCGCCAGGCGGTGGTGGCGATCGAGAACGTGCGCCTCTTCAACGAGACCAAGGAGGCGCTGGCGCAGCAGACCGCCACCACCGACGTGCTGCAAGTCATCAGCGGCTCGATGGCCGATGCGCAGCCGGTGTTCGAACGCATCCTCGACAGCTGCGAGATGCTCTTCGGCACCGTGGACATGGGCGTGTGCCTGGTCAGCGGCGATCAGATCGGCTTCCCGGCCTACCGGGGGCGCTTCGCCGAGGCGATCCAGCATGAGTACCCGCGCCCGCTGGCCGGCTCGGTGAGCGAAGGCGTGATGCGCGGCGGCGAGGTCCTGCACATCCCCGACGCCTCGGCGAATGACCTGCCGGCCTACATCTCCGGGCTGGTGGCCAACTACGCCAACTTCTCGCTCGCCAGCGCGCCCATGCTCTGGCAAGGCCAGGGCATCGGCACTATCGACATCGCGCGCACGCCGCTGCGGCCCTTCACCCCCAAGGAGCTGGGCCTGCTCGCGACCTTTGCCGACCAGGCGGTGGTGGCGATCCAGAACGCGCGGCTGTTCAACGAAACCAAGCAAGCGCTCACGCAGCAGAAGGCCTCGGCCGATGTGCTGGAGGTCATCAGCGGTTCGATGGGCGACGCCGCGCCGGTGTTCGAAGCCATCCTGGTGCGCTTCGAACAGCTGATCGCCGATGCCACCGGCAGCACGGTGACGCTGATCGACGACGACGGCATGCTGCGCGTGGGGCACTTTCGCCTTGCGACCGAGGTTGGGCGCAAGCTCCTGCCTGACCCCGACCAGGCCGACGCTGTCGAACAGCAACTGCGCCTGCGCCAGGCACGGCCCTATGCGCGCGAGGGCTCGGCCACCGAGCTGGCCATTCGCGCCGGGCGCAGCCTGACCTGGCTGGACGTGATGAACGATCCCGGCGTGCCCGACGACGTGCGCAAGCTCGCGCGGCGCATCACCGGAGGCCAAATGAGCTTCGCCCTGGCGGTTGTGCCGCTGCTGAAGGACGGCGTCGGCCTGGGTTCCATCAGCGTCGCGCGCGAGGTGAACCGTGCCTTCAGCACCAGGGAACTCGCCCTGCTGGAGACGTTTGCCGACCAGGCCGTGGTGGCGCTGGAAAACACGCGCCTCTTCAACGCCACGCAGCGTGCGCTGGAGCGCCAGACCGCCACCGCCGAAATCCTGAAGGTCATCGCCAGCTCACCGGGCGATGTGCAGCCGGTGTTCGACGCCATCGCGCGCAGTGCCAACCAGTTGCTGGGCGGGCACTCGACGATGGTCGGCCGCTTCGAAGGCGGCCTGATGCATCTGGTGGGCTTCACGGCCACCAACCCCGAGGGTGATGCGGTGCTCAAGGCGCTGTTCCCGACGCCGCTCGCCCGGTACCCGTTCGCATCGGTGGTCGTCGAATCCCGGCAGCCCGTGCTCATCAAGGACACCGAGGCGCCGGGCGAGCGCGAAGAGTCCATCCGTGAGCTGGCGCGCAAGCGCGGCTTTCGCAGCGTGCTGTTCACGCCGCTGCTGCGCGACGGCGTGAGCACCGGGATGATCAGCGTCACGCGCCGCGAGCCCGGCACGTTTGCGCCGCACCACGTGGAGCTGTTGCAGACCTTCGCCGACCAGGCGGTGATCGCGATCGAGAACACGCGCCTCTTCAACGAGACGCAGGAGGCGCTGGAACAGCAGAAGGCCTCGTCCGACGTGCTGGAGGTCATCAGCCAGTCGATGGGCAACGCCACGCCGGTGTTCGAGGCCATCCTGGAGCGCTGCGAGCGGCTGATCGACGAAACCATCGGAACCTACATCGACCTGGTGGGGGAAGACGGTCAATTGCACCGCCGCCACTTCCGCTTCACCGAACGCGGTGGTCGGATGTTGTTCAACAGTCCCGCCGAGGCTGAAGCGACCGCACAGAAGATGCGCGACTTGCCCCCGGTCCCCGCGGAGACCACCCGGCGCATCGCGCAGGCCGGAGACCACATGCTCGTCTACCCCGATGTCTTGCACGGACCAGGGGTCCCGAGAGGCGTACGCGAGTTTGCCCACGCCGCGACCGGTGGCCGCATGAGCTACGCCGCGGTCGGGGTTCCGATGTTCAAGGACGGTCGCTTCCTCGGGATGATCGGCCTCTCGCGAGACCGCCTGGGCGACTTCGACGCCAGGGAACGCATGCTGCTGCAGATGTTCGCCCGCCAGGCCGTGGTGGCGCTGGAGAACGCGCGGCTGTTCAACGAGACGAAGGAGGCGCTGGAACGCCAGACTGCCACTGCCGAGGTGCTGCAGGTCATTGGCCGCTCGATGGCCGACGCCGGGCCGGTGTTCGAGGCCATCGTCGACAGCTGCACGCGGCTGTTCCGTTCGGAAGGCGGAGCCATCGGCCTGGTCGACGAGCAAGGCATGCTGCACCTGCACGCCTTCCGCGTCAGCGCGGCCACGCGGCAGCGCATCGGCGACGCTGCGGCGGCTGCCGCCACCGGGCAGCTGCTGGCGCGCTTCCCACGCCCCGTGGCAGGCAGCTTGACCGAGCGCGCCATCCAGCAGGGCCAGGTGATCGAGATCAACGACATGGCAGGCACGGCCGATGCCGGCCAGCCCGGTGTGCAGGCGGCCGGCGTCTTCAACATGAGCCACATGGTGACGGCACCACTGATGTGGAACGGCCAGGGCATCGGCTCGCTGAACCTCATGCTGGCCGACGGCGCAGGACTGAGGGAGCGAGAGCGCCAACTGCTTCAGACCTTTGCCGACCAGGCCGCGATCGCCATCCAGAACGCCAAGCTGTTCAACGAGACCAAGGAGGCGCTGGACCAGCAGACGGCCAGCGCCGAGGTGCTGCAGGTCATCAGCGGTTCGGTGGCCGACGCTGCGCCGGTCTTCGACAAGATCCTGCAGAGTTGCGAGCGCCTGGTCGCCTGCACCGATCTGAGCGTGCTGACGGTGGACGACGACGCTCTCGTGCACCTCGGCGCCATGCGTGGCGTCGATGGCGTCAGGGCAGGCGAGAACTACGTGCCGCTGCCGGTCGACAAGACCATCATCGGGGAAGCATTGCTGTTGCGCCGGGTCATGCACTATCCGGACGCCCAGAACGGTGCCGATGTGCCATCCGCCGTGCGCCGCTTGGCTGGCCGGGTCGGCAACTTTGCAGTCGTCGTCGCTCCCATGGTCTTGCGGGACCGGGCGGTGGGCGGACTCTTCATCGCGCGGATGTTTGCGCAGCGTCAGTGGGGGCCATTCACCGCCCGTGAGATCGCGCTGGTGCAGTCCTTCGCCGACCAGGCGGTGATCGCGATCCAGAACGCGAAGATGTTCAAGGAGACTCAGGAGGCCCGGGCCCAGGCGGAAGCCGCGAAGGCCCAGGCCGAAGCGGCCAACGAAGCCAAGAGCGCCTTCCTGGCCACGATGAGCCACGAGATCCGCACGCCGATGAACGGGATCATCGGCATGAGCGGGCTGCTGCTCGACACGCCGCTTTCCGACGACCAGCGCGACTTAGCGCGCACCGTGCGCGACAGCGGCGAGTCGCTGCTGACCATCATCAATGACATCCTCGACTTCTCCAAGATCGAGGCCGGCAAGCTTGACGTGGAGAGCGTGCCGTTCGTGCTGCGCGAGTGCGTGGGCTCGGCGGTGGAGCTGGTGCGGCCCAAGGCCAGCGAGAAGAAGCTCTCGCTGGTGGTCGCCATCGCCGACGACGTGCCGGCAAGCGTGAAGGGCGACAGCACCCGGCTGCGCCAGATCCTGCTCAACCTGCTGAGCAATGCGCTCAAGTTCACCGAAGCCGGCGAGGTGCGCCTAACGGTTGAAAGACGCGCAGCCGACGAGCTGCACTTCGCCGTGCAAGACAGCGGCATCGGCCTCAGCCCCGAGGGCATGGCCAAGCTGTTCCAGAGCTTCAGCCAGGCCGACAGCAGCACCACGCGCAAGTACGGCGGCACGGGGCTGGGCCTTGTCATCAGCAAGCGGCTTGCCGAGATCATGGGCGGCACGATGAGCGCCGAGAGCGAAGGCGCCGGCCAGGGCAGCACCTTCCGCTTCCACATCCGCGCCGAGGCGGTGGCCACCGAAGCCACGGCAACAAAACCCACCGGCAAGACCAGCATCGACCCGCACATGGCCAGCCGCCACCCGCTGACCATCCTGCTCGCTGAAGACAACCTGGTGAACCAGAAGCTCGCGCTGCGCCTGTTGAGCCAGATGGGCTACACGGCCGACGTGGCGGTGAACGGCCTCAAAGCCCTCGAAGCCATCGAAGCCAGGCGCTACGACCTGGTGCTGATGGACGTGCAGATGCCCGAGATGGATGGCCTCGAAGCCAGCCGCCAGCTAACGGCAAAACTGAAACCCCACGAACGCCCCCGCATCGTGGCCATGACCGCCAACGCCATGCAGGGCGACCGCGAAGCCTGCCTCGCTGCCGGCATGGACGACTACGTGACCAAGCCGATCCGAGTGGAGGCGTTGGTGCAGGCGCTGCTGCAGGCACAGCCGCCCGAAGACAGCGCCCCGAGCGGCCGCCTGTGATGCCCGCGCTACAGGTGCTCCAGGTGGCGCGGCAGTGCACCCCCGACCGTGGTCGTGGCCACGCCGTGGTCCAGCGTCACCAGGCAGCCGCCATGCGCCACGGCCAGCGCCAGCAGGTACACGTCGGTGATCTGGTTGTGCCCCATCACACGCGGCCAGTTCACGCGCCCGGCCTCGCGCAGCGACACGTCGCAGGGCCAGAACTCGTGGTCCAGGCGGCTGCAGATTTCGGCCAGCTTGGCCGCCACCGGCGCGAAGCCCACCGGGCCCAGGCGGCTGTAGCCGGGCAGGTTGAGGACGCGCACGACACCGTTCTCCACCAGCGCGCAGGTGGCGATCTTCAGCTGCCTGCGCCGGATGAAGGCCAGCGCCTGGGCGTGGAAGACATGCGCCTCGTCGAGCAGCGCCACCCAGACGTTGACATCAGGCAGGCAGCGCAGGCTCATCGCATCGGTGCGCTCTCAGATGCCTTCCTGCTCCATCAACCGGCGCACGTGCTCGGAGGTGATGGCCTCCTTGCGCGCCGGCAGCAGCGCATAACGCGACTTCGGCCTTGCGGTGGCCGGCGGCGGCAACTGGCTGGCCTGGATGCCCTGCCGCGCCAGCCGCGAAAGCGCTTCGCCGATGGAGATGCGTTCGCGCTCGGCATGCGCCCGCACGTAGGCGAACACGTCGTCGTCGATGGCCAGGGTGGTGCGCATGGCGGCACTCTAGCATCAACGCATCGAATCGGCATCAAAACGCGTCCCAAGCATCACCCGCGGACGTCAGCGGCCCGTGGCCGCCCGAGCAAGGCAACACCATGAACAGCACCACACGGCCGTCCGAGCCCACCGCCATGCAGCAGGCCGCCGAACTCGCCTGGGCCGGCCGCCACGAAGACGCCGTGGCGCTGTGCACCCGGGCCTTGGGCCCGGACGGCACGGGCCCGGCCCGCGCCCAACCACGGCTGAAGGCTGCGGATGCGCTGCGGCTGCTGGCGCTGCGCAGCGAATCGCACGTGGCGCTGGGCGACTTTGCGCAGGCGCTGGCCGACGCCGATGCGATGCTGGAGCGCGGCGCCAAAGGCCCGGCGGCGGCGGCCGCCCACGGCGCCCGCGCGCTGGCCCTGATGCGCCTGGGCCGCGCGGCCGAAGCCGCCAGCGCCGCCGATGCCGCCGTGGCCGCGGCCGGCCACACCGCCGCCGCGCTGGCTCCCGCCCTGCTGCGCCGCGCCGAGGCGGCCTTTCGCACCGGGCAGTTCGACAGCGGCCTGGCCGACGCCCGCCAGTGCCTGGCGCTGTTCGAAGCCCAGGGCGACGCCTCGGGTCAGGCGCGGGCGCTGTGGGCGCTGGGCATCTGCCACATGTCCCAAGGCCAGATCCCGCCCGCCCGTGACGCCGTGGCGCGCGGCCTGGATCTCGCTCGCGCCTGCGGCGACGACTTCGCGCTGGGCTCGCTGCTGAACCTGCAGAACTTCTGGGAAGCCGACCTCGCGGCCGGGTTGCGCCGCCGCCGCGACGCCCAGGCCGCCTTTGCCCGCGCCGGCTACCGCGAGCGGGTGCTGATGATGGACGGCAACCTGGCCAGCAGCTACAGCGGTCTGGGCCTGCGCGAGCGCGCCTGGCGTCTGTACGGGCAGGTGGCGCAGCAGCAGCGGGCCCTGCAGGCCGAGGGGAGCCTGCTGACCACCCTGAGCAACATGGCCGGCACGGCCGTGGACCTGGGCCGCCTGGCCGAGGCGCAGCGCCTGCTCGACGAGGCCGAGGCGCTGCAGGCGCGCGTCCAATCCCCTGGCTTCGGCGCGTTGCGGGCCGACGTCCGGGCCGCCTTGGCACTGGCCGAGGGCCACCCCGCCGTGGCGGTGCGCGGGGTGCGCGCGCAACTCGCCCGGCTTGACGCGCACAGCCCCATGGGCAGCCGCCTTGGCGTACTGACCACCCTGGCGCGCGCCCTGCTGGCCCGGGGCCAGCCGCGCGCCGCACTGCGCCAAACCACCGCCGCCACCACGCTGCACCGCGACACCGGCCTGGTGCCGCAAAACGGCGCGGACTCGACCGACATCTGGTGGCAGCACCACCGCGCGCTGGCCGCCTGCGGCCGCACCGAACCCGGCTGGGCCGCGCTGCAACAGGCCCACGCCTTCGTGATGGCGCAGGTGCGCGAGCTGCGCGACGAAGGGTTGCGCCGCAACGTGCTGGGCAAGCGGCGCTGGAACCGCGAGGTGATCCAGGCCTGGCTGGCCGAGGCCGCTGCGCGTGGCCTGGGCGACGACGAGCGCCTGGCCCACCTGCGCCTGGAAACCGCCGTGGCCGAGCCCTACCAGCGCCTGCTGGACACCGGCCTGCGCATGAACGAGGTGCGCGACGCGGCCGAGCTGCAGCAGTTCCTGGTGGACGAGCTGACCGAACTCAGCGGCGCCGAGCGGGTGCTGCTGGTGTTCAACGGCAGCGCGGGGCTGGAAGTGGCCGGCTCACTGCTGCCAATTGCCGAGAACACGCCAGACGGCCAGGCTGCGCTGCTGCAGGCCATCACGCCCTGGCTGCTGGAAGCCCGCCGCACCCGCGCCGTGACCCTGCGCCACGGCCCCGAGGGCGTGCCGCAGGAGCAGCAGCGCAGCTGCCTGCTGGCCCCGCTGGTGGCCAACCGCGAGGTGCTGGGCTGGCTGTACGCCGACATCGACGGCCTCCACGGCCGCTTCCATGAGGGCGACCGCAACCTGCTGGGCCTGCTGGCCTCGCAAGCCGCGGTGGCCTTGAGCAACGTGCGCTGGGCCGAGGGCCTGGAAGCGCAGGTGCAGCAGCGCACGGCCGAAGCACGCGCCGCGCAGGCGGCGGCCGAGCAGCGCGCGGCCGAGCTGGCCATCATCAACAGCATCCAGCAGGGCATCGCGGGCAGCCTGGATTTCCAGGGCATCGTCGATCTGGTGGGAGACAAGCTGCGCGAAGTGCTCCGGACCGGCGACATCGGCATCAGCTGGTACGACGCTCGAGCCCATTTGCTGCTCAGGTTGTACTCCTTCGAGCATGGGCAGAGGGTCGACGACCCACCGGTTCAACCCATGCCGGGTGGTCCGTGGGAGATCATGGCCCGCACCCGGGCAACGCAGAAGTACGACACCGTGGCCGAACAGGTCGCTGCCGGCATCGACACGGTGCCAGGCAGCGACCAGCAGCTGTGCTTCGTGCGGGTGCCCATCATCGGCAGCGACCGCGTGCTGGGAAGCCTGACGGTTTCGAGCCATGAACGCGAGCACGCGTTCGGGGACGCCGAAGTGCGGCTGCTGCAGACCGTGGCCTCGTCCATGGGCGTCGCCTTGGAAGCCGCCCGCCTGTTCGACGAAACCCAGCGCCTGCTGAAGGAGACCGAGCAGCGCAACGCCGAGCTGGCCGTCATCAACGCGGTGCAGCAGGCGCTGGCGGGCGAGCTGAACATCCAGGGCATCTACGACGCCGTGGGCGACAAGGTGCGCGAGATCTTTGACGGGCGCGACGTCGGCATTCGCGTGCTGGACGACTCGGGTACCACCCTGCTCTTTCCCTACACCTACGAGCGTGGAAAGCGCATCAGGCTGCAGCCGGTCCCCATGGCCGACCGTGGCTTCACGGGGCACGTGGCGCGCACGCTGCAACCACTGCTGGTCAACGAGGACCTGGACGAGGTCTCGGCCCGGCTGGGGTCCTACACGCTGCAGGGATCGATGCTCGAAAAGTCCGCCATCTACGTGCCGCTGGTCGCCGGCGAGCGCTTCCGTGGCCTGATCACACTGCTGGACACCGAGCGCGAACACGCCTTCACCGACAGCGACGTGCGCCTGCTGCAGACGCTGGCCGGCGCCATGAGCGTGTCGCTGGAGAACGCCCGCCTGTTCGCCGACAACCAGCGCCGCGCCCGCGAGAGCGCCGCGCTGGCCGAAGTGGGCCGCGAGATCTCGGCCACGCTGGACCTGGCGCAGGTGATGCAGCGCATCGCCCACCACACGCGCGAACTGCTGGGCGCGGACAACAGCGCCATCTTCGTGCCGGCCGGCGAAGGCGTGTTCCGCGCCATCGTGGCCAGCGGCCCCATCGAGCAGCAGCTGCGCAACACCGAGGTGCGTGCCGGCATGGGCATCATCGGCAGCATCATCGAAAGCGGCAAGGCCGAGCACGTCAACGACGCCGCGCACGACCCCCGGGCCGTGCAGATTGCCGACACGCCGCAAGACAGCAGCACCGCCGAGCGGCTGATGGTGGCGCCGCTGTTCGCCGGCGATGAGCGGCGCGGCGCCATCGCCATCTGGCGCATGGGCGGCACGGCCTTCAGGCCGCACGAGCTCGAGTTCCTGATCGGCCTCTCGCTCGCCGCCAGCGTGGCGATGCGCAACGCCGAGCTGTTCGAGCAGAGCCAGCAGCGCGCCGCCGAGCTCGACACGGTCAACACCGTCTCGCAGCAGCTCGTGGGCAACCTCGACCTCGTGGACCTGATCGACCTGGTGGGCGAACAGGCGCGCCAGGTGTTCAAGGCCGACATCGCCTACGTGGCGCTGCTCGACCGCGCCAGCAACATGGTGAACTTCCCCTACCAGCATGGCGACGACGTCGACCCGGTGCCGCATGGCCAGGGCCTCACCAGCCGCATCATCGACACGGGCGAACCGCTGATCCTGAACTTCGCGGTGTCGGAGAAGATCAGCTCGCTTGGCGCCCGCAACCTCGGCCGCCAGGCGCGCAGCTACCTCGGCGTGCCCATCGTCGCTGACGGTGTGGCCGAAGGCGTGATCAGCGTGCAGAACTGCGAGCGCGAAGGCGTGTTCAGCGAGGCCGACCAGCGGCTGCTCTCGACCATCGCCGCCAACGTGGGCGTGGCCTTGCGCAATGCCCGGCTCTTTGCCGAAGCGAAGGAAGCCAAGGCGCAAGCCGAAGCCGCAAGGCTTCTTGCAGAAGGCGCCAACGAAGCCAAGAGCGCCTTCCTGGCGACCATGAGCCACGAGATCCGCACGCCGATGAACGCCGTCATCGGCATGAGCGGGCTGCTGCTGGACACGCCGCTCACGGCCGAGCAGCACGACTACGCGGCCACCATCCGCGACAGCGGCGACGCGCTGCTGACCATCATCAACGACATCCTCGACTTCTCGAAGATCGAGGCGGGCCGCATGGACATCGAGCGCCAGCCGTTCGACCTGCGCGACTGCGTGGAGTCGGCGCTGGACCTCGTCGCCTCACGTGCGGCCGAGAAGCACCTGGACCTGGCCTACGTCTTCGAAGGCGAGGTGCCGGTAGGCGTGCTGGGCGACGTCACGCGGCTGCGGCAGATCCTGCTCAACCTGCTTTCCAACGCGGTGAAGTTCACCGAGCGTGGTGAAGTGGTGCTCACCGTGGGGGTCGAGCCCGAGGCGCTGCACATCACCGTGCGCGACACCGGCATCGGCCTCAGCGAAGCCGGTCTCGCCAAGCTGTTCCAGAGCTTCAGCCAGGCCGATGCCAGCACCACGCGCAAGTACGGCGGCACGGGCCTGGGCCTGGCCATCAGCAGGAAGCTCGCCGAGCTGATGGGCGGCACCATGTGGGCCGAGAGCGCGGGCCTGGGCCAGGGGGCCGCCTTCCATGTGAGGGCGAAGCTGCCTTCGGCCGACCTGCCCCAGGGCCACAAGCGCGAGTTCATCGGCACGCAGCCGGCGCTGAAGGGCCTGCGCCTGCTGGTGGTGGACGACAACGCCACGAATCGCCGCGTGCTGGCGCTGCAGACAGCCAAGTGGGGCATGGTTCCGCTGGACAGTGCGGTGCCCGGCGATGCACTGCGCTGGGTTCGCGAGGGGCAGGCCTTCGACCTGGCCATCATCGACATGCACATGCCCGGCATGGATGGCCTGGCGCTGGCACGCCGGATCCACCAGATCGCGCCGAAGCTGCCGCTCATCCTCTTCAGCAGCCTGGGCCGCAAGGAAGCCGGCGACACCGAGGGCCACTTCAGCGCCTACCTGGCCAAGCCGCTGCGCCAGAGCCAGCTCTTCGACACCCTGGTGAGCCTGCTGGCGCAGGGCACAGCACCGAAGAAGGCCGAAAGCACCAAGCCCAAGCTCGACGCCAGCATGGCCCAGCGGCATCCGCTGCGCATCCTGCTGGCCGAAGACAACGTGGTGAACCAGAAGCTGGCGATGCGGCTTCTGTCGCAGATGGGCTACCGCGCCGATCTGGCCAGCAACGGCATCGAGGCCATCGAGAGCATCGAGCGCCAGACCTACGACGTGGTGCTGATGGACGTGCAGATGCCGGAGATGGACGGCCTCGAAGCATCCCGCCGCATCACGGCCCGGTGGAAGCCGCACGAACGCCCGCGCATCGTGGCGATGACGGCCAACGCGATGCAGGGCGACCGCGAAGCCTGCCTGGCCGCCGGCATGGACGACTACGTGACCAAGCCGATCCGGGTGGACGAGTTGGTGCAGGCGCTGCTCCTGGCCACCCCCGCCAGCTGAAAGCCGCCTGTGAAGCAACTTCTGGAACGCAGGGTGGCGGTGCTCGCACTCGCGCGTGGCGGCGGCCGGGAATCGAGGCCGAGCGAGCCTCAAGCGACCGTCGCGGGCAGGGCCGCCGGCGGCTCGCCGCGGCCTTGCACTGGACGCTTGCCGAGCGCCGCCTTCCGGCCACTTTCCTGACCGTCGAATCGGTGCGTCAGCCGGCCCTCGGCCTGTACCCGGCCAGCGGCTTCGTGCGCCAGGCCTCGGGCGCTCACCTGCGCTGGACGACGGCGCTCGCGGACCGCGGCGCCGCGGCCAGTCAGTCGTCGTAGCGGCCGACCACGGCGGGCGGCGCGAATTCGCGCCCGACCACCGCGCGGGCGTAGAAGTAGTTGCTTCGCGCCCGTTCGGACAAGGCATCGAACTCGACCTGGCCCTGGGCATCACAGGGAAACGACAGCGCGCGTCCGCTGTGGAACAGCGACTCGAATCGCAGCAGATAGCCGTCGCTGCGTGACGGGTTCGACGGGGCAAGCATGGGGCCTCCTGCCAGGCGGTGGGCGACAGGTGAACCGCGGGTCCACGGATTCACCGGCGATGGTCGACAGCCTAGGCCGCGGGCCGCCGGCGCGCCAGGGTGGCAGCGCTGCGCGCAAGGTCGGCGCCACGCTGTGCGGGCTGTCGGACGGCTTCCTACAGCAGCGGCCCTGTTCCACGCCGCGCCGGCGCTGCGCGCAAGCCGAAGCACAATCGGCCCATGACACTGCCCCAACGCCCTGCCCGACACGAGGTCCCTGTCGACCAGACCTGGAACCTCGCCGACCTGTTCGCCACCTTCGCCCACTGGGAGGCCGAGGTCGAGGCCCTGGACGCCGAGCGCGCCGCGCTGCGCCCGTTCACGGGGCAGCTCGGCGCGAGTGCGGCGACCTTGCGAGCCTGCCTGGACCTGGTCGAGTCGCTGCAGCAGCGCTGCATGAGGGTGGGCATGTATGCCCACCTGCTCAATGCGCAGGATGGCACCCATACGCCCTACCAGGCCGCCATGGCGCGTGCGACGGCTTTGAACGCCCGCATCGAAGCCGACCTCGCCTTCGTCGACGCCGAGATCCTCGACCTGCCGGACGGCCGCGTGGCTGCCTTTCTTGCCGAAGACCCGGCGCTGGCCGGGCACCGGGTGGGCCTCGAGCAACTGCTGGAGCGAAAGCCGCACCGGCTGGCGGCGCCGACCGAGAAGGCCCTGGCCGCACTGGGCGAACTGCTGGACGCACCCTGGCTGATCTACCAGCGCTCCAAGTCCGGCGACATCCAGTTCCCGGACTTCAGCGACGCCCGCGGCCAGACCCACCCCAATGCCTTCAACCTGTTCGAGTGGACCTACGACTCGCACCCCGACACCAGCGTGCGGCGCGGGGCCTGGCAGTCCTTCAGCGCCGGGCTGAAGGGCTTCAACCACACCTGGGCCGCCGCCTTCGCCACCGAGATCGGCAAGAACGTTGTGCTGGCCCGCCTGCGCGGCTACCCCGACACCGAAACCAGCCTGCTGCAGGCGCACCGGGTGCCGCCGACGCTGTACCTGGACGTGCTGCGCACCCTGCAGGCCGAAGTGGCGCCCCACATGCGCCGCTATGCGCGCCTGCGCCGTCGCGTGCTCGGCCTGGACAAGCTGCTGTACTGCGACCTGAAGGCGCCGCTGGACCCGGAGTACGACGCGCGCGTCAGCTTTGACGAGGCACGCGAGCTGATCCTCGACTCGCTGGCCTGCATGGGTCCCGACTACGTGGGCTTCGTGCGCCGGGCCTTCGAGCAGCGCTGGATCGACCGCGCCGACAATGTCGGCAAGTCCTCGGGGGCGTTCTGCGCCTCGCCGTACGGCGTGCACCCGTTCATCCTGGTGACATGGGCCGACCGCATGCGCAGCACCTTCGTGCTCACGCACGAACTGGGGCACGCCTCGCACTTCGGCCTGGCCATGAAGCACCAGCGCTACGCCAACATGCGCCCGGCGATGCCCTTCGTGGAGGCGCCGTCCATCATGCACGAGATGCTGCTGGCGCGGCACGTGCTCGCCCGCAGCGGCGACCCGCGCATGCGGCGCGACGTCATCATGCAGGTGCTGGGCACCTACCACCACAACTTCGTCACCCACCTGCTGGAGGCCGAGCTGCTGCACCGCGTCTATGCGCTGGCCGAGGCCGGCCAGGCCGTGACCGCGCAGTTGCTGAACCAGTGCAAGGGCGACATCCTGAGCGGCTACTGGCAGGACGCGCTCGAGGTCGACGACGGCGCACGCATGACCTGGATGCGCCAGCCGCACTACTACATGGGGCTCTACCCCTACACCTACTCGGTCGGTCTGGTGGCGGCGACGGCCATGGCCGGGCAGGTGGCCGAGCAGGGCGCCCCTGCGGTCGAACGCTGGCTCGAGGTGCTGAAGGCCGGCGGCACGCTGAAGCCCCTGGAGCTGCTGCGGCATGCCGGCATCGACCTCTCCTCCCCCGCGCCGCTGCATGCCACGGCCGCCCATGTCGGGGCGCTGGTGGACGAGCTGGAAGCCAGCTTCGCGGACTGAATCTCCGATGCCAGCGACCTGCGGGCCGGGCGCCGGGCCGCCGCCGAGCCGACCTGCCTGGCGCCTGCGTGACCGCCCGAACGGCCTCCCGGGCGAGGCGCCGGCATGAGCGCGCCGGGCCGCCCCCAAGCGCTCATACCGGAGCCCCATGGGGGCGAAGGTACTCCATTGAGCGCGCCGGGCCGCCCCCAAGCGCTCATACCGGAGCCCCATGGGGGCGAAGGTACTCCATTGAGCGCGCCGGGCCGCCCCCAAGCGCTCATACCGGAGCCCCATGGGGGCGAAGGTACTCCAGTGAGCAAGGGACTCAGCGCAGGCGCCTTCGCCACCCTGATGCTGGTGGCCTGCATGTTCGGCGGCAACCATGTCGCCGCCCGCATCGCCTTCGACCATGGCCTGGACATCGTCACGGCGGTGACCTTCCGCAGCCTGGGCACGGCTCTGGTGGTCGGCCTGCTGGTCTGGCAGGTGCGCGTGGCGCTGGTCTTCACGGCCCGCCAGAGGCGCGTGCTGCCGCTGATCGGCCTGCTGGTCGCCGTGCAGAGCCTGTGCATCTACTCGGCGGTGGCGCGCATGCCGGTGGCGCTGGCGCTGCTGGCCTTCAACAGCTATCCCATGTGGGCCGCGCTGTGGTCGCGATGGCTCTATGGCCAGCGCACCGATGCACGGGCGCTGCGCGCGATGCCGGTGCTTCTGGTCGGCCTGGCGCTGGCGCTGGACGTCACCGGTGCGGCCAGCGGCCTGGGCGCGCGCGGCCAGTGGGCACAGATCGGCGCCGGCACGGCACTCGCGGTGGCAGCGGCGGCGGTCTTCGGCGTCGTGCTCGCCCTCACGCAGCATGAGGTCGCGACGCTGGACGGGCGCCTGCGCACCGCCATCACCATGGCCATGGTCGGCGCCCTGGCGCTGGCGGCGATGGCCGCCCAGGGCGGCCCGCAGCTGCCCGCGGACCGCACGGGCTGGTGGGCCCTGGTCGCGCTCACGGCGCTGTATGGCACCGCCTTCACCATCACCTTCACGCTGCTGCCGCGCATCGGCGTGGTCGGCAACTCGCCGCTGCTCAACGTCGAGCCCGTGGCGGCGCTGGTGATGGGCTGGCTGCTGCTGGACCAGGCCATGGCGCCGGTGCAGGTGGCGGGTAGCCTGCTGGTCGTCGCCACCGTGATGGCGCTGGGCTGGCCGCGGCGGCGCTGAGCGGCAGGCGCCTGACAGCCGCCGCTCAGCGCGTGTCGAGCCGCAGCGTCTCGTCGCCGGTCTGTCCGATCGGGTGGCGTGGCGACAGCAGCGCCAGGGTCATGACATTGGCCAGGCGCACCGTGCTGCCGGGCACCACGGGCACCTCTTCCCCCAGCCGCACGGTCTGGCCGTCGACCTGTGTCGGGTGGTCCGACACCGCGCGCAGCATGTAGCCTGTCGCCCGCCGCCTGAGCTCGAAGTGCCAGCGGCTGATCTGCCGGGTGGCTTGCGCGTCCTGCAGCGCCAGCACGATGTCGTTCGCGCTCTGGCCTTCGATGGTCTCGAGCCGGCCGAAGGAGACGATGTCGCGCATCGGCAGGTCGAATCGCTGACCGGTCTCGACGATGGTCACCGCCGTCGGGAAGCGGTGCCGGTCGCGCCAGTCCATCAGCATCAGCTCGATGCCGCGCCCCGCGCCCTTGAGCTGCACCACGCCCAGCGCCCTGCATTGCAGGCGCTGGGCACCGGAAAGCTCGAGGAACAGGTCGCGCGACAGCCGCATCGCGCCGGGCTCGCAGGACGAGGCAATGCGCGAGCACAGGTTCACCGCGTCGCCGGTGACCTGCACGCCGTCGGTCAGCACGCGCCCCCAGTGCAGGCCGATGCGCAGCGTGAGCTGGTGTTCGCGCGAGCGCAGCTGGTTGGCCTCGGCGACCCGGCCCTGCAGTTCGACCATCGCGTCGGCGGCCTCGCGGGCGCCCTTGAACAGCGACAGCGCGCCGTCTCCGGCGGTGTCGACCAGCCGCCCCTCGTGGGCGCGCAGCACCTGCTCGAGCAGGTCGAAGTGCAGCTGCTGCAGTTGCCGCCCCGCCGCATCGCCGAAGCGGGAGAAGTATCCCGTCGAGTCGGCGATGTCGGTGAAACACACCGCCGCCGAGGCCTCGAAGCGGCGCGACAGTTCCTGCGCAAGCAGGTTCTGCAGGCGGACGATCTCGGTCATCGTCAGCCGTCCGATGTCGATGTCGCGTTCGGGGTTGTTCATGGGGCGGGCTCACGATCTTAGGCGATGCGGGTCGCCTCCCGCCCGTGCACCCGCCAGCAGGCGGGCCGACCGGCCGCCTGCCGCGGTGGGTCGGGCGCGGCCACAATGTGCTTCACGCGTCACCACAGGAGTCCCGACATGGGCTGGTTCTCGAAGAAGGACGACGGATTCTTCCTCTGCACCGTGATGCCACCGCCGGAGGTGGCCCGTGTCGAACGTTTTCTCGGGCTGGTCAACGGCGAGGCCATCATCGGCGCCAACATCTTTCGCGACATGTTCTCTTCGGTGCGCGACATCGTCGGCGGGCGCGCCGGGGGCTACGAGCGGGCGCTTTCGGGCGCGCGCGACGCAGCGCTGGCCGACATGATCGAGGCCGCGCGCGAGGTCGGTGCCGACGGGGTCATCGGCGTCGACTTCGACTACGAAGTGCTTGGCGAGACCAACGGCATGATGATGGTGGCCGTCAGCGGCACCGCCGTGAAGCTCGCCGGCTGAGGCCGCTGACCGGGTCGGCGCGCAGGCGCTGTGGCGGTGGTGCGTGACCGGGGCCACCGGTGGACAATCAGCGCCCTTCCTACCGACCCCGCCGCCCCGCCGCGCGCCCGGCCCCATGGCTACGCCCGAAGATCCCCGCTCCCCGAACACGTCCGAACCGCCGCCGGAGCCCGCCTTGCCGGACCCCGGGGCCCCGCCGGCGCCGGCGCAAAGCGCCGAGCCCGCGCCGCATGGCGGCGGCGATGGCCTGGACGAAGCTGCCGGGGCCCCGGCAGCCGCGGCCCCGGGGCCTGCACCCCGGCCCGACACGGCGGCCGGCCCGGCGCACGCCGCGCTGGACCTGGACGCCACCGCAGCCGCCCTGCGTGCCCGGTTCCCGCAGCTGTTCGGCGGCCCGCCGCGCCCGCTGAAGCTGCGCATACAGGCCGACATCCAGCAGCGCGCACCGGGAGTGTTCAGCCGCCAGGCCCTGTCGGCATACCTGCAACGCCATACCACCCGCACGCCCTACCTGGCCGCCATGGCGCAATCGGCGTCACGCTTCGACCTCGACGGCCAGGCGTCGGAGCCGCTGAGCGACGAGCACCGGGAGGCGGCGGCCGCCGAGGTGCAGCGGCGGCGCGAGCGGCGTCAGGCGCACGCCCCGCAGGCCCGGGGGCCACGCACGCCCGAGCCCGGCGGCGATGTCGACGCGCCCCGCGGGCCGGTGGCGCGGCCCGAGCGCGCGCAGCGGCCGGCACGGCCCGTGCAGGCCGGGGCGCCGCGTGCGCAGGCCGCCGCCGGGCCGCAGGCGCGGCGCCATGGCGCTGCGGACGCCCAGGACGGCGCCGGCCCGCGCGCCCTCAGCCCCGAGGACGAACTGCGCCGCGAGCGCATGGCGCTGGCGCGCGACTATCAGTCCACCACGTTGACCAAGGCCAACTTCTGCGCCCTCAAGCGCATCACGCCCGAACTGCTGGACGCGGCACTGGCCTGGGTGGCCGAGGATCGCGCGCGCTGGGCGCGTGAGCAGACGGCGCGCGAACGGGCCCAACGTGAAGCGGCAGCACCCGCGCCCTCGTCGCCCTCGTCGCCCTCGTCGCCCTCGTCGCCCACGTTGGCCACCGGCGCGGGCGACGCGGCGCCACAGGCGGTGCCGGCGGTGCCGGCCGCGCCACAAGCCGCCGACGACGGCCTGGCCGTCAGCCTGCAGGTCAATGCGCCGGCGGCCGCGGTGTTCGACGCCTGGTCGGACCCGGCGCATTTCTCGCGCTGGTTCGACCCGGCCGCGCAGGCGCTGGCGGTGCAGGGCGAACTGGCGCAGGAAGGCGGCCGCTGGCAGTTCGCCTTGCACGACCCCGAAGGTCGGGCGCAAGCCCGCTGCATCGCGTGGATCAAGCTGCAGCGCCCGCATCGCCTGCTCTACGACTATGGCGACGACACGGCCGGGCCCTGGTTCCGCGTCGGCGTCACGCTCAGGCCACAGGGTGGCCAGACGCTGGTGAGGGTGCGGCTGCGCTGGCCCGATGCGGCGGCCCGCCAGGCCGCGCTGGCGCAGGCCGACATGGTGGCGTCCAGCACCCGGCTGCTCGAGCGCATGGCCCTCGTCGCGCGCACCATCGCCGCCGGGACCGGCGCCGCGGCGCCGGCCGCCGGCAAAGGCAAGGCTCAGGGCCGGGGCCAAGCCGCTGACGCACCGCGCCTGCCCGCCGACCGTGGCCGCGCGAGCGCCGCGGACGCGCGGCACGACCCTGCCGCCCGGCCGCCCGCAAGCCCGGCCGAAGACGCCGGCGACCTGCTGGTCATGGCACCGGCACTGCGGGCCTGGGTCGCGCGTGTCGTGCAGGCCGCAGGGTCCGCGCCGGCCGAGGCACAGGCGGTCGCCGACAGCCTGGTGGGCGCCAACCTGACCGGCCACGATTCCCACGGCGTGGGCATGATGCCGCGTTACGTCGACAACCTTCTCGCCGGCGGGCTGCGCGCCAACCAGTCCCTGCGCGTGGTGCTGGACCAGGGCGCGCTGCTGACGCTGGATGGCCAGGCCGGCTACGGACAGGTGATGGCGCGCGACGCCATGCAACTGGCCATCGAGCGCGCGCGCCAGCATGGCGTGGCCGTGGTCGGGCTGGCCCATGCGCACCACATCGGGCGCATCGGCCAATGGGCCGAGCAGTGCGTGGCCGCCGGGCTGGTGTCGGTGCACTTCGTCAACGTCATCAGCCAGGCCATCGTGGCGCCGTTCAACGGCAGCGACGGCCGCTTCGTCACCAACCCGATGTGCGTGGGCATCCCGGTGGCCGGCGGCGAGCCCGTGGTGCTGGACTTCGCGACCAGCCGCATCGCCATGGGCAAGGTGCGCGTCGCCCACCATCGCGGTCGGCGCATCGCGCCCGGCACCTTGATCGACGCCCAGGGCAGACCGACACGCGACCCGGCCGTGATGTTTGCCGACCCACCTGGCGCGCTGCTGCCTTTCGGCGAACACAAGGGCTACGGGCTGGCCCTGGTCTGCGAGATCCTGGGCGGCGCGCTGTCGGGCGGCATCACGCTGCACCAGCCGCCGTCACCGCACAGCATCATCAACAACATGCTGTCCTTCGTCGTCGACCCCGAACGCCTGGGCACCGCGGCCACGCTGGCGCGCGAGGCCCGGGCCTTTGCCGACTGGGTGCAGGCCTCGCCGCCGCTGCCCGGCCGCCGCGTGCTGCTGCCCGGCCAGCCCGAGCGCGAGCGCCTGGCCCAGCGCAGCCGGGAGGGCATCGCCATCGACCCCACGACCTGGGCGCAGATGATGGAAGCGGCCGAGCGCGTGGGCGTCACGCGCGAGGAATCGCTGCGTCTGACCGGCCAGGCCGAACTGCCGCAGGCCCCGCCCGCCGCCACGCTGGAGCCTGCGCCGCAAGGCTCGCCCGACCCCGCTGCGGATCCATCCGCCCAGGCCGCACCGCAGGCCACAGAACAAGCCGCACCGGGCCCGACCCCGGATTGAGGGCGCGCCCGCGGGGCAGCCGGTGTGCAACCGGCTGTCACGCCCGCGTTGCACCCGGCTGCGGCATGGCGGCCCGTCGGCCCGCGCCTTGTCATTGGCTGGTCACCTAGGGACGCAATGGCCCTTGCCGCCTGCTGGTTGCCGGCCCAGCATGCGCTGCCATGTGGCTGACCCCCGCCGCCGAGATCAGTGCCCCGGGCCTCAGGCCGGGCGCCCTGGACCTGCCTGCCCCGCGCCGCCTCGGGCTGGCCGCCGACGACCGTGACCTGGCCGGGCCCTGGGCGGAAGCCGTTGCGCAGGAGGGCCTGCAGCTCGAGTGGGTCCAGGACGGCGTCGGGCCCGCCCCCGATGTCGATGCGCTGGTGCTGCATGTCTGCCACGGCCTGGCCCTGCAGCTGCCCCGGCTGCGGCGCTGGCGCGAGGCCGCGCCGGGCATGCCGCTGCTGGTCGCCTGTCGCGCACTGCGCGACCTGGACCATGTGCTGGCGCTGGAGATGGGCGCCGACGACGTCGTCGACGGCGGGCTGCCGGCCGCCGTGGTCGCTGCCCGGCTGCGGGCCCTTTGGCGCCGGCTGGCGCGACGGCCGGCCGCCGGGGCCGAGTCGCGTCAGGCGCTGCGCTTCGGCGGGCTGCAGCTGGACCTGCAGGCGCGCCAGGCCCGGCTCGCCGGGCAGGCGGTGCCGCTGACCGAGGGCGAGTTCGAGGTCCTGTGGCTGCTGGCGCTGCACGCCGGCGAGGCCATGTCTCGCCGCGAGCTGCTGCGCTGCGTTCGCGGCTTCGACGACCACCCCGGGGACCGCTCGATCGACAACCGGGTCTATCGCATCCGCGCCAAGCTGGGTGACGGCGGGCGCGAGGGCCGCCGCATCCGCACCGTGCGCCACCGCGGCTACGTGTTCTCGCCGCTGGGCTGGTAGGCGGCCTGCCGCCTGGGCCCGGTGGCCTGCGCCTGCAGTGCCGCAGCCAGCGTTGCCCCGATCAGGCGCAGCCCGGCCTCCAGGGTCTGCAGGTCCCATCCGGCATGCCCGACCACCAGGCCGTTGAGTCGATCGGCCGCCTCTGCGGCGGCGCCCGCCGCGCTGCGGCCCGGGGCGCCCGCACCCACCCGGCCGGCCGGGCTGCCGGCGCGCCAGGCCAGCCCCGACAGCGGCTCGACGACGATGCCCTGGCGCGCCAGCTGTGCCGCCAGATCCTGGTCGCGCAGCGCGCGCGGCAGGTGCAGGCAGAAGTGCCCGGCACCGTCGAGCGGCCCGACGCGCACGGCCGGCGGCAGCAGCCAGCTCAGGGCTTCGCGCAGCAGCACACGCTGGCGCGAGAGCCGGGCCCGCAGCTCGCGCAGGTGCGCCTCCAGGTGCCCGCCGTCGATGAAGCGCGCCAGCGCCCACTGCGCGCCGCGCGCGGTGTGGTGGCCCTGCACGGCGCGCACACGATCGAAGGCCGGCACCAGCGAGCTCGGCACGATCAGGTAGGCGACGCGCAAGGACGGGAACATCACGCCCTCGAAGGTGCCCAGCAGCAGCACACGATCGTCGCGGCTGCGCGCCATCAGCGCCGGCTCGGGCGCGCGCACCAGCTCGTCGTTGAAGCTGCCCTCGACGACCCAGCCGCGGCAGCGCACCGCCCAGTCGAGCAGCGCGCACGCCCGCGCCGGGCTGGTCCGCTGGGCCAGCGGGTACTGGGCCAGCGGGTGCAGGTAGGCCAGCCGCGCCGCCGGCTCGAGCGCCAGCGCGCTGCCCAGGTCGAAGCCCTGGTCGTCCAGCGGCACGCCGCAGACGCGGGCGCCCAGCGACTCCAGCAGCGAAGGCATGGACGGATGCCCCGGGTCCTCGACCCAGACCGCGTCGCCGGGCTCGAGCAGCACCCTGGCCACCAGCGCGATGCCGCGCGCCGGGCTGTCGACGACGAAGACCTGGTCAGCGGTGCAGTCCAGCCCGCGCTGGCGGCAGACATGCCGGGCCACCGCCGCCCGCAACTCGGGCAGGCCCCGGGGCGCGGCGTCGACCAGCGCGTCGCGCTGGCCTTCGGCGTGGGCCTGCAGCATCAGGCGGCGCCAGCGCTCGAGGGGAAAGGCGTCGATCGCGGTGGCGCGCGGGTGCAGGGGCGGCAGCGGCCGGGCGACCCAGGCCGACTCGCGGTGTGGTGCCTGGCGCCGCGCTGCCGCGGGCCGGGCGGCCTTGGGCGCCGGTGACGGCTGGGGCGGTGGCGGCAGCGGGCCGCCGACGTAGCTGCCGTCACCCACCCGCCGCTGCAGCCGGCCTTCGGCCTGCAACTGGTCGAAGGCCTCGTCCACGGCGCCGCGTGACACCTGCCAGTCACGGGCCAGCTGCCGTGCCGAGGGCAAGCGGGCGCCGGCCGCAAGCGTGCCGCTGTCGATGGCATGGCGCACCGCCCGATACACCTGCTGCCAATGTGGCAGCCGGTCGGCGTCCGCGCCGACGACTGCCTGGATGAACGCGCCGTGGTTGGGGCGGGGCATGGCGTTGGTGGCGTTGCGGGGGCCGGGCGCGGCGGGCTCAGGCCGGTTGCGGTTCGCCGACCCGCACCCCGGCCAGCAGGGCGACCAGCTCGTCGACCGCGGCCTCGATGTCGGTGCTTTCATAGGCCCCGTAGCCCAGCACCAGGCCATTGAGCCCGGGCACCGACCAGCCATGCAGCGACAGCGCGCCGGCTTCGACCCCGCGCGCGCCCAGCGACTCGACCACGGCGACATCGGACCAGGGCGCTGGCAGGTGCAGGCAGGCCGACACGCCGCCGACCATGGGCCCGAGCCGGAACGCCGCCGGCAGCCGGCCGCGCAGGGCTCGCTGCAGCACGTCACGACGCGCACGGTAGGTGGAGCGCATGGCCCTCAGGTGGTCACCCAGGTGCCCGGCGTCGATGAATTCCGCCAGCGCCTGCTGCGGCGCCACCGGGCTGTGGTCGCCCAGCATGCCGCGCACCGAGGAGAACGCATCGACCAGCCCGGGCGGCACCACCAGGTAGGCCAGCCGGATGGCGGGAAACATGACGCCGGTATAGGTGCCCACGAACAGCACCTGCTCGCTGAGCGGGCCGCACTGCAGCGGCGCCTGCACGGCGCCGCCATGCGCGATCTCGTTGAGGAAGTCGACCTCGATGATCCAGGCCCGGCTGGCGTCGGCCCAGTCCAGCAGCTCACGGCGACGCGCCTCGCTGGTCACGATGCCGGTCGGGTACTGGTGCAGGGGCTGCAGGTAGATGGCCGCCGGCCGCGGCGAGTGCTCGCGCGCCTGGCGCACGTCCAGGCCCTGCTCGTCGAAAGGCACGCCGACCACGTCGAGGTGGGCCAGGCTCAGCAGCCGCGCACTGCTGGGGTGGCTGGGGTCCTCTATGCACACGCGGTCGCCGGGCGACAGCAGCACCTGGGCGATCAGCTCGGTGGCCTGCAGCGTGCTGTTGACGATGATGACCTGCTCGGCACTGCAGCGCATGCCGCGGGTCAGGGTCAGGTAGCGGGCGGTCGCCTGGCGCAGCTCCCGCGTGCCCTGCGGCGGACCGTAGCTCAGGCTGCTGCGCTGCTCGTCGGCAAAGGCGTGCGCGATGCAGCGGCGCCAGGTCGCCAGCGGAAAGTGGTCGATGTCGGGCACGCCGGCGCGCAAGGCCCGCGGCGCGCGCCCCTCGGCCCAGTGCTGCGAAGGCCGTGCGCCTTGCAGGCGCGACGACATGCGCTGCAGCACCTTCTGTGCCGCCCGCTTGGGCACGGGGGCCACCACGGGTTCGGGGCCCGAGGCCATGCCCAGTGGCAGGCGGTCGGCGACGTAGCTGCCGTCACCCACCCTGCGCACCAGCACGCCTTCGGCGCGCAGGCGGTCGCAGGCCTGGTCAATGGCCCCGCGCGGCAGTCCCCAGGACTGCGCCAGCCGGCGTGCCGCCGGCAGCCGCGAGCCGGGCGCCAGCCGGCCGTCACGCAGCACGCGCTCCAGCGCGCGGTACACCCATTCCCGCGCCGCCCCCGGCTCGGGGGGCCGTTCGTCGACCACCTGGAGGACCCAGGGGGGAAGGGGTTCGGCCAAGTCGGGCTCCGGTCCTGACCGTCACGGCCGACGTGGCGGTGACGGGAAACGACCGGATTGTGACCACAGGGCCGCCAAACAGCCAAATTGGCTCACCCGGGGGCACCGAAATGGTCGGAGCCGAAACGCCCCGCGAGGAGCCGAAAAGCCCCGCGAGGAGCCGCGAGGACCCGCGAAGGCCCGGCGAGGCGCCGGGCCTTGCGGCGGCTCGGTCGGACCTACTTGAACTGGTACTGCGCCGACACCTGGAAGTAGCGCCCGCGGTTGGTATAGAGCTCGGCAAAGCCCATCTGCGAGTTGTTGTTGTCGGTCGCGTTGGTGGCGCTGAACGGTGGCATGCGGTCGAACAGGTTCTTCACCGCCAGCGACAGCGTCAGGTTGCGGATGCCGGTGTAGGAGGCGGTGAAGTCGACCTCGTCATAGGCGCCGACGCGGCGCAGGCCGCCGGCCGGAAGGTCGCCGAAGTCGCTCTGCGGGGAGGAGGTGTCATAGAAGCCCGAGGTGCCCCTGACCAGGGCCTGCAGCGTCCACGGTCCGGACTCCGAGGTCAGCGACAGCGACGAGCGCCAGCGCGGCGTCGCGTAGGTGGCGTTGAACTCGGCCCAGGGGTCGCCGCTGCCGCTGCGCGTGGCCTGGCTGGTGTAGTAGGTGACCATGCCGCGCACGGTCAGCTTGCCGAGCGCGGTGTTGCGGAAGGTCAGCCGGCCGTCGACGTCGATGCCGCTGTTGCGCGACTCGGCAAAGTTCTGCAGGTTCTGGAAGACGCGCACCCGGCCCGCCGCGTCGCGCCCCCAGAAACCGTCCTCGATCGCCTGGTCCAGCGTCGGCGTCGCGATGTTGTCGGTCTTGTCGATGCGCCAGAAGTCCACGCTCAGCGACAGCGGCCCGACATCGCCGACCACGCCCAGGTTCCAGCTCTTGCCGTTCTCCGGCTTGAGGTCGGGGTTGGAGCCCGTGACGCGGAAGGCCGGCGTGCCGTTGCATCCTGCGGGCAGCCCGATGCCGGTGCACTGCGCCTCGGTCAGGTTGATCGCGCCCTCGCCCGCATTGGCATGCAGCTGCTTGAGCGTGGGCATCTTGAAGGCCTCGGAGTACGAGCCGCGCAAGGCCAGGGCCGGCATGGGCTGCCACTTGATGCCGACCTTGGGGCTGGTCGCGCTGGCCGAGTCGTACTTGTCGTGGCGCGCCGCCAGCTGCGCCTCGAGGTTCCTGGCGATCGGCAGCTGCAGTTCGGCGAACACCGCCTTGGCGTCGCGGCTGCGGTCGACGGCGCTTTGCTGGATGCTGCCCACGACCAGGCCCTGGACCGACAGATCGTCGGGCTTGTCGACCAGCGTCTCCTTCCAGACCGCGGCGCCGACGGCATAGCGGACGCTGCCGCCGCCGAGCTTGAACAGGTCTCCGGAGACCCTGCCGTCGGCCAGATCCAGCGTCGCCGAGCCACTGCGCACCGGGCTGACCTTCAGGCTGTCGACCAGGGCCGTGGGGTTGTCGCCGGAGGTGGCGTCGAGGGCGCCGGACCCGGTGGCCTGGTCCCACAGCGTGCGGTTGTAGTAGTTCTTGTCGCGGTTGACCGTCTCGGCCTTGCCGCGGCTGAGACCCACCGTCCAGTCCAGGTTGCCGATCACGCCTTCGGCACCGAGGTCGATGTTGAGGAAGTCCGACTTGCGGTCGGTGATGCGCGGCCCGCCCTGCATGAAGCGGCCGGCGTAGAAGTCGCCGCTCGAGTGCAGGAAGAAGTCGGGCACCGGATGGGCCTCGAAGTGGTCCTTGTTCTGCGAGCCCATCAGGCGCGCGTAGGCCGTGGTGTCCTTGCCGAGCAGCACCTGCGCCGAGAGCAGGCCGCTGACGCGGTCGGCGCCGTTGTAGGCGGTCAGCAGGCTGGCGTTGAAGTCGTAGCGGCAACGGGTCCCGGAGAGGTTCTGCGGCGGGCAGGGCTTGACCTGACGGCCGTCGAAGAAGCTGCCCGTGGGGTCGAGGAAGTTGCCCTCGGGCGCGAAGCTCGAGCGGCCGTCGAGGTTGAAGCCCGGAATCGGGCCGAAGCGGCGGAAGTCGACCGAGTTCGAGTTCTCGCGCGCGCTGCGCAGCAGCGGGTCACGCTTGAAGACATCGACCGAGGCCAGCACGTTGAAGCGGTCGCGGTCGAGGTCGCCGAAGCCGGCCGAGACGCCGTACTGCTGCTCCCTGGCGTCGCTGCGGCTGCTCTGGCCCAGGGTGATCTTGCCGTCGACGCCGTTGTAGTTGCGGCGCAGGATGAAGTTGACGACGCCGGCCACGGCATCGCTGCCGTAGATCGCCGAACCACCGTCCTTGAGGATCTCCACGCGCTCGATCGCCGACAGCGGCAGCTGGTTCACGTCGAATGCGGCGCCGGCGCCGGTGGCGTCGTCCAGCGGGTTGTTGGGCACGCGGCGGCCATTGATCAGCACCAGGGTCTGGGTGTCGCCGAGCCCGCGCAGGCGCACGCGCGCCGAGCCCGAGCCGCCGGGCGAATTGGACTGCAGCTCGCCGGTGTCCAGGACGTCGATCACCGGGATCGCCTTGATCAGCTCGTTGATGGTGGTGGCCCCGGTACGGCGGATCTCCTCGCGGGTGATGACTTCCACCGGCGCCGGCGTCTCGGTGTCGGTGCGCTTGATGGCCGAACCGGTGACCTCGACGCGCTGAGCGCCGGTCTGCGCCTGCGCCGGCGCCATCGCCAGGGTGCCGAAGGACAAGGCCAGCGCGAGCGCCAGCGGGGTGGGACGGGTGCCAGGGATCATGGATCCTCCTCGATGCGGTGAAGACAGGTGAACGGGCGGCCCGTCGGCACGCGCGGTGCCGGGGGGCGTGCACCCAATCTAGGAAACCGCGCCGCGGCAAGCTGCAACGGACGATCGCGGCATTGCGACCGGGCGCGACAGTCGGGCCGCACATGTCGCGCCCTGTCGCTCTGGTTCGCGGCCACGACCTTGGCGACGGCCCGGCACCGATCCGGTCGCCCCGGGGCTTACCCTGGATGTGGCGAGTTGCCGACAGCCCGCCTCGCCGGCTGAGGCCGTGGAGACTGCGGCCCGGCAGGTCCGGGCGCCACCGCACCGCCTGGGCCCGCGGGCAGTTGTCTGATAACCTGCGCGGGATGTTCGACTCCAGCGACCGCTCACGATGACCGGGGGCAGCGCCGCGCAAGCCACCTCGCCTGTGCAGGCCCGCCGCCGGGCGCGCTCGCTCGCGCTCGAACTCGTCGACGCCTTGTCGGTGCGCATCCGCGACGAACGCTACCCGGCCGGCACGCGGCTGCCCACCGAGGCCGAACTGGTCGCCGAGTTCGGGGTCAGCCGCACCGTGGTGCGCGAGGCGCTGTCCCGGCTGCAGGCCGCGGGTCTGGTGCAGACCCGCCACGGCATCGGCACCTTCGTCGTCGGGCTGGGCGACCCGGCGCCGTTCCGCGTTTCAGCCGCGCAGATGTCGACCTTGCAGGACGTGATCGCGGTGCTCGAGTTGCGGATGGCCATCGAGACCGAGGCCGCAGCGCTGGCCGCCCGGCGGCGCGACGAGACCCATCTGGCCCGCATGCGCGAGGCACTGGACGCGTTCGCCGGCGCGGTCGACGACGGACGGGATGCCATCGTGCCCGACTTCCAGTTCCACCAGGAGATCGCACGCGCCACCGGCAACTCGCGATTCGTCGACGTGATGTCGGCGCTGGGCGCCGCCGCCATTCCGCGCTCCCGGCTTCCGGGCACCATCGAGCGCAGCGATGAGCAGACCGCCTACCTTCGGCATGTCAACGCCGAGCACCGCAGCATCCTCGACGCCGTCGCCCTCGGTGACGCCGAGGGCGCACGCGCCGCGATGCGCATGCACCTGGCCAACAGCCGCGAGCGCCGCCGCCGCGCTGCCGCCGCGGCAAACGCCTGAGCACGCCCGCCCGGGCAAGTGCTTGACGGTCCCCATGACCTAGTTGTATGATGACTAACAACTAGGCGCCTGGCCTCGAGTCACGGCCCACCCAAGCCCGCACACCACCCCCTGGAGACAACGATGCACCGTCGCACCCTCACCCTCGCGGCCTGCCTGGTCGCCCTCGTCAGCGCCGCCGGGCCGGCCCGGGCCTGGCCCGACAAGCCGGTCTCGTTGCTCGTGCCCTTCCCGCCCGGGGGCTCGACCGACCTCATCGCCCGCACCCTGCAGCCCCGCCTGCAGGAGCGCCTGGGCGGCACCTGGGTGGTGGAGAACAAGGCCGGTGCCACCGGCACCATCGGCGCCGGGACCGTGGCGCGCGCTCCGGCCGACGGCCACACGCTGTTCGTGTCCTCGCTCGGGCCCTTCGTCATCGCACCGCACCTCATCAAGGTCAACTACGACGCCCTGAAGGACCTGGACCCGGTCAGCGTCGTGGTGCAGGCGCCCAACGTGCTGGTGGTCCCCGCCGGCAGCCCGCACAAGTCCATGGCCGACGTGCTGGCGCACCTGAAGGCCAGCCCGGGCAAGATGAGCTTCGCCTCCTCGGGCAACGGCTCCAGCGACCACCTGACCGCCGAGCTGTTCTGGCAGCAGACCGCCACCAGCGGCGTGCATGTGCCGTACAAGGGCGGCGGCCCGGTGATGCAGGACCTGCTGGGGGGCCAGGTCGACAGCTCGTTCATGAACATCAACACCGCGCTGCCGCAGGTGCGCGCCGGCAAGCTGCGTGCGCTGTCCATCACCAGCGCGACACGTTCGCCGCTGCTGCCCGAGGTGCCCACGCTGCAGGAGCTCGGCATCAACGGTGCCAACGTCTACTCCTGGCAAGCCGTGGCCGCGCCGCGCGGCCTGCCGGCCGAGATCAAGACCAAGGTCCGCGACGCCATCGTGGCGGCCGTCAACGACCCTGCCGTCAAGCCCAGGCTACTCGAGCTGGGTTTCGAGATCGTCGCCAATACGCCGGAGCAGTTCGCGGCTTTCCAGGCAGCCGAGTACTCGCGCTGGCAGAAGCTGATCTCCAGCCGCGGCATCAAGGCCAATTGAGCGATGGCCCTTTCGGACGCCCCGCGCGTCGAGACGCTCGAGGTCGTGCCCGTGGCCGGGCGCGACAGCATGCTGTTGAACCTGTCGGGCGCTCACGCCCCCTACTTCACGCGCAACCTGCTCATCGCCACCGACAGCGCCGGGCACGTGGGCCTGGGCGAGGTGCCGGGCGGCGAGGCCATACGGCAGACGCTGGAGGACTCGCGACCGCTGGTCGAAGGCCGTGGGCTCGGCGAACTGCAGTCCGTGCTGTCTGCGGTGCGGCAGCGCTTCGCCGACCGCGATGCCGGTGGCCGCGGCTTGCAGACCTTCGACCTGCGCACCACCATCCATGCGGTGACGGCCATCGAGAGCGCCATGCTCGACCTGACCGGCCAGCACCTGGGCGTGCCGGTGGCCGCGCTGCTGGGTGAAGGGCAGCAGCGGGACGAGGTCGCGATGCTGGGCTACCTGTTCTTCGTCGGCGACCGCCGGCGCAGCCCGCTGCCCTACGCCAGCGAGCCCGATGCCGAAGACGACTGGTGCCGGCTTCGCCACGAGCCGGCGATGACGCCCGAGGCCGTGGTGAGGCTGGCCGAGGCAGCACACCGGCGTTACGGCTTTGCCGACTTCAAGCTCAAGGGCGGCGTGCTGGCCGGCGATGCCGAGGTGGATGCAGTGATCGCCCTGCACGAGCGCTTCCCGGATGCGCGCGTGACGCTGGACCCCAACGGCGGCTGGTGGCTGCGCGACGCCGTCCGCCTGGGGCAGCGCATGCGCGGCGTGGTGGCCTACGCCGAGGACCCCTGCGGTGCCGAACAGGGCTACAGCGGGCGCGAGGTGATGGCCGAGTTCCGCCGCGCCACCGGCCTGCCGACGGCCACCAACATGATCGCCACCGACTGGCGGCAGCTGGTCCATGCGCTGAGCCTGCAGGCGGTGGACATCCCGCTCGCCGACCCGCACTTCTGGACGATGGCGGGCAGCGTGCGGGTGGCGCAGACCTGCCGGGACTGGGGCCTGACCTGGGGCTCGCACAGCAACAACCACTTCGACGTCTCGCTGGCCATGTTCACCCATGTGGCGGCGGCAGCGCCGGGCCGCGTGACCGCCATCGACACGCACTGGATCTGGCAGGACGGGCAGCGACTGACGCAGTCGCCGTTGCTGATCCACGGCGGCCATGTGCAGGTGCCCAGCGGCCCCGGCCTGGGCATCACGCTGGACCGCCAGGCGGTCGCCGCCGCCCACGCCCTGTACCGCCAGCATGGCCTGGGGGCGCGCGACGACGCCGTCGCGATGCAGTCGCTGATCCCGGGCTGGGCCTTCGACCCCAAGCGCCCGGCCATGGTGCGCTGAGGACGCGGGGCGCAGGCATGTCCGGCACGCCCGTCGTCATCCGCATGCACGAGGCCGACAACGTGGCCATCGTCGGCAACGAGCGCGGCCTGCCGGCGGGGACGACCCTGGCCTCGGGCCTGGTGCTCGCCGAGGCGGTGCCGCAGGGGCACAAGCTGGCGCTGGCCGCCGTGCCCGAGGGCGGCGCCGTGATCCGCTATGGCGTGCCCATCGGCTTTGCCCTGGCGCCCATCGCGCCGGGCCGCTGGGTCCACGAGCGGCTGCTGCGCATGCCTGAAGCGAGGAGCCTGCGGGACCTGCCCCTGGCCACTGCCCCCCGGCCCCCGCTGCCGCCCCTGGAGGGCTACACCTTCGAGGGCTTCCGCAACGCCGACGGCACGGTCGGCACGCGCAACCTGCTGGCCATCACGCAGACCGTGCAGTGCGTGGCCGGCGTCACCGCGTTTGCCGTGCGGCGCATCCGCGAGGAGTTGCTGCCGCTGTACCCGAACGTGGACGACGTGGTCGCGCTCGAGCATGGCTACGGCTGCGGCGTGGCCATCGAGGCGCCGGGCGCTCAGGTGCCGATCCGCACGCTGCGCCACATCGCCGGCAACCCCAACTTCGGCGGCGAGGTGATGGTCGTCAGCCTGGGCTGCGAGAAGCTGCAGCCCGCGCGGCTGCTGCCGCCGGGCAGCCTGCCGCTGACCGACGGCCGCGGCCCGGCCGGTGCCGAGCGGGTGCCCGACGTGGTCTGCCTGCAGGACGAGGCGCATGACGGCTTCATGGGCATGATCGAGGCGCTGCTGCGCCAGGCCCGCGTCCACCTGGAGCGGCTGAACGCGCGCCGCCGCGAGACGGTGCCGGCGAGCGAGCTGGTCGTCGGCGTGCAGTGCGGCGGCAGCGACGCCTTCTCCGGTGTCACCGCGAACCCGGCGGTCGGCTTCTGCGCCGACTTGCTGGTGCGCGCCGGCGCCCGCGTGATGTTTAGCGAGACCACCGAGGTCCGCGACGGCATCGCCCAGCTGACGGCACGCGCGGCCACGCCCGAGGTGGCCAGCCGGCTGATCGAGGAGATGGCCTGGACCGACGACTACCTGCGCCGCGGCGGCGTCGACCGCAGCGCCAACACGACGCCGGGCAACAAGTCGGGCGGGCTCGCCAACATCGTCGAGAAGGCGATGGGCTC
>Ga0209573_1001535_pt1 | contig 34989 bp, 32 predicted proteins | sample TNRBio252014_DNA_FD_185870 | JGI IMG/M metagenome (GOLD analysis project Ga0209573, IMG submission 185870) | Wastewater treatment Type I Accumulibacter community from EBPR Bioreactor in Madison, WI, USA - TNR Reactor_6/25/2014_ DNA (SPAdes)... | ecosystem: Engineered > Bioreactor > EBPR >...
TTTTATCTTTGTTCAGGCCAAAAACCACCCCGTTCGTCATACCCGCGAAAGCGGGTATCCCGTTGTTCAGCGGCTGCCTGGATTCCCGCCTTCGCGGGAATGACGAAAACCTATTGAGAATGGGTATAAGCGGTTGAATCAACTGCCCTCTCCCCCAACCCCTCTCCCGCTGGCGGGAGAGGGGGGTGAACTCCAACTGGAGGCCCTCATGTCCGCCGTAATGAAAGCCGTTCCCGATGGGGATGATGTGTATGACCTACTGGAAACCTTGCCGGAACATCTGACCGGCGAAATGATCAACGGCCGTTTATATACCCAGCCGCGCCCGACCACTCCACATGCCCTGGCCGAATCGGGACTGGCGATGGACATTGGCGGCGCCTACCACCGGGGGCGGGACGGGCCGGGTGGCTGGTGGATTCTGGTTGAACCCGAAATCCACTTCATTCGCGATACCGAAGTTCTGGTTCCTGATCTGGCCGGCTGGCGGCGGGACCGGATGCCGCGTCTGCCCCGCGATCAGCGGATTGAGGTCGTGCCGGACTGGGTCTGCGAAATTCTGTCGCCTTCCACAGCCCGCAAGGATCGCGTGACCAAAATGCCGGTTTACGCCCGCTACGGCGTTCCCTATCTGTGGCTGGTCGATCCGCTGGCCCAGACGCTGGAGGTTTTCGCGTTGCAAGAAGGGCGCTGGACGGTGATCGGGCAGTTTCAGGAGCAGCAGATCGTCAGCGTCGAACCCTTCCAGGAGATCGGGCTGGAACTGGGCGCACTGTGGGAAAACACTGAGGATTGATCAGGAATAGCCACTGTGCCCCTGTCCTGGAACGAGATTAAAGACCGCGCTCTGGCCTTTTCCCGCGAGTACGCCAAGGAAACCTCCGAAGACGGCGAGGCCAAGACCTTTTGGGATGACTTTTTCCACATTTTCGGGGTGACGCGGCGGCGGGTGGCGTCCTTTGAAACCCCGGTGAAGAAAGCCGATGGGCGGGGCGGGTTTATCGATCTGCTCTGGCGCGGGGTGCTGCTGGTGGAACACAAATCGCGGGGCAAGGACCTCAACCGAGCCTTGCAGCAGGCGCTGGACTATTTTCCGGGACTCAAAGAGCGGGATTTGCCGCGCTATGTGCTGGTGTCGGATTTCGCCCGGTTCCGGCTTTACGATCTGGATGAGTCGCAGACTCATGAATTTCCCCTGGTTGAGTTGTATCAGCATGTCCGGCTGTTCGGGTTCATCGCCGGGTATCAGACGCGCAGTTTCGGCCAACAGGATCCAGTCAATATCGCGGCGGCGGAACGGCTGGGCCGGCTGCATGATGGGCTGAAGGCGGTCGGCTATGACGGGCATCCGCTGGAGGTGCTGCTGGTGCGGCTGCTGTTCTGTCTGTTCGCCGAGGACACCGCGATTTTCGAGCGCCGACAGTTTCAGGACGCTATCGAGTTGCGGACGGCGGAGGACGGTTCGGATCTCGGGCCGCACCTGGCGCAGTTGTTCCAGATTCTCAATACCCCGCCGGAGCGGCGCTTGCGGAATCTTGATGAACAACTGGCGGCGTTTCCCTATGTCAATGGCCGGCTGTTTGCCGAACTGTTGCCGATGGCGTCGTTTGATCGGGGCTTGCGGGAACGGGTGCTGGAAGCCTGTGCGCTGGACTGGAGCCGGATTTCCCCGGCGATTTTCGGGTCGCTGTTCCAGTCGATCATGGACACCCGCGCCCGGCGGCATCTGGGCGCGCATTACACCAGTGAGCACCACATTCTCAGGGCGCTGCAACCGCTGTTTCTGGATCGATTGCGGGCCGAGTTCGCCCAGGCGCGGCGCAATCCCCGGCGGTTGCTGGACTTTCAACGCAAGCTGGCGACGGTGCGGGTGCTGGACCCGGCCTGTGGCTGCGGCAACTTCTTGGTGGTGGCCTATCGGGAATTGCGGTTGCTGGAACTGGACGTGCTGCGGGAACTGCATCAGGCCCGGGCCAGCGATTTTCTCGATGTGCGCCAGATCGTGCAGGTGGACGTGGATCAGTTCTACGGGATCGAGTTGGAGGAGTTCCCGGCGCAGATTGCCCAGGTGGCGCTGTGGCTGACTGATCATCAGATGAATTTGCAGGTGTCGGAAGCGTTCGGGCAATACTTTGTCCGCCTGCCGCTGGCGAAAGCGCCGCAGATTGTCCATGGCAATGCGCTGATGCTGGACTGGCGGGAGATTGTGAAACCGGGCGATTTAACCGTCATCGTCGGCAATCCGCCGTTTGTGGGCGCAAAGTTCTTGAATGCGGCGCAGCGGGTCGAGGCCGCCGCGATTTTTGCCGGAACCCGCAACGCCGGCCTGCTGGATTACGTCGCCTGCTGGTATCGGAAAGCGGTCGATTACATGGCCGGAAATCCCGCGATTCGTGCGGCCTTCGTCTCGACCAATTCCATCACCCAGGGCGAACAGGCAGGCGTGTTATGGCCGGACCTGTTCCAGCGCGGCGCGCGGATCCATTTCGCTCATCGCACCTTTCAATGGACTTCCGAGGCGCGTGGGCAGGCGGCGGTGCATTGCATGATCGTCGGCTTCGCGCTTCAGGATGAACCCGCGAAATGGCTGTTCGATTACACCACGCCGAAAGCGGAACCGCAGGCGCTTCCAGCCCGCCAGATCAATCCCTACCTGGTCGATGCACCGAGTGTGGTGCTGGTCAACCGGCAACGGCCGATTTGCGCCGTGCCGGAAATCGGGATTGGCAACAAGCCGATTGATGGCGGGCATTACCTGTTCACGACTGAAGAGAAAACCGCGTTTCTGGCGAAGGAACCGCAGGCGGAACCGTGGTTTCGGCGCTGGCTGGGCGCGGATGAGTTTCTCAACGGCTACGAACGCTGGTGTTTATGGCTGGGCCGGTGTCCGCCGGAGCAGTTGCGAAAAATGCCGGAGGCGCTGAAGCGGGTGGATGCGGTGCGGCAATACCGTCTGGCCAGTCCCTCCGCGCCGACCCGTAAACTGGCCGAAACGCCCACCCGGTTTCATGTCGAAAATCAGCCGGATTCTACCTATCTGGTGATTCCTGAAGTCTCATCAGAGCGGCGGCTGTTCATCCCGATTGGCTTTCTGTCGCCAGATACCTTATGCAGCAATCTGGTGAAGATCATCCCCCACGCCACCCTCTACCACTTCGGCATACTCTCCTCGACCATGCACATGGCCTGGGTGCGGGCCGTGTGCGGGCGGCTGAAGAGTGACTACCGCTATTCCGCCGGCATCGTCTACAACAACTTTCCGTGGCCGGAGCGCCCCAGGGGAGAAGGCGTCGAAACTGCGGCCCAAGCCATTCTCGACGCCCGCGCCCGCTACAGGCTCCCCTCTCCCGCCAGCGGGAGAGGGGTCGGGGGAGAGGGCGCCACGCTGGCTGATCTCTACGATCCCCTGACCATGCCGCCGGAGTTGCTCAAGGCGCATCGGACGCTGGACCGGGCAGTAGACGCCGTGTATGGCAAAAGCGTGTTCGCCACCGAAGCGGAACGGGTGGCGTTTCTGTTTGAGCGTTATCAAGCGCTCACCTCCCTGTTGCCGAAAGAACGCGCCAAGCCGGTTAGAATGCGCAAACCGCGTTCGTAAGGAGCGCTGAGTTCAGCCCGCCCGGCTGCGAAAATTTGCGGCTTCTGGCGACCCCATAACAAAGGCATAGCCTGGTGAGTAACATGGCAAGCTCCGCTTCACCAATCGTTCGGCACTTCCGCCAAATTCTGCTGTGGCCGCTGCGGGTGATACCGAACCAAGCGGAAAGAACGCACTTTTCGAAGTATTGGGAAACGCTGGAAGCGCTGGGCGAAAGCTGCCCTTGGCGGGAAGTCGTAGACGAATTCGGCGATCCCGCCAGCTTTCAGGAACGGCACTACCAGGAATTCGTCACCTTCATGCCTTACGTGCAGCGTTTCCTGTACGGCGAAGGCGCGGGCCGCGAAGGACAAACCGGCTACGGTAAATCGCCAATCCGGGTATTCCGCCGTTACGATATCGCCCGGATGCGGGTCGTGCTCGACGAGCAGAGACCGTCGCTGCTGTTCCAGATCGCCCATATCGATCTTTATTTCTTCTACGACATCGACATCATCATCCCGGTGGTGGAATTCTTCGCCAACGACTTGCCGCTGGCGCTGGCCGAAGATGTCCTGTTCAAAGTCGGACGAGCTTACCCGGCCTTCTGGGAGGCCAACGGTCGGGGCGGGGAATGTCCACGCCGGGTGGAATGGCTGTCAGCGACGGGCGAGACGCTGGCGGCGTCCGACTACGAGGACCGGCACCACTATCTTTCGTTCGTCTGCCAACACCGTTCCCCCAGCGTCGCCGCCCACTGGGAATACCTGTTGCGTCCGCTGGCCTTCTACCATTCCGACCGCGAAGGCGCGATCCGCTACCGGCAGATCGAATACCACCGGATGCCGCTGCTGGCTTACCTCAGCTTCGGCGATCCCCAGAGTCTGACGCGCGGCGATTTCGCCCGGCTGGCGCTGATCACCAAATCGGGACCGTCCGAAACCTTGCCGTATTCCGAAAAACAGTTGGCCGATTTCGAGCAACACTACTGCAACGACAAATTCTGGGATCCCGGCAATCCGATGCTGACCAGCCGCTACCTGTGTTGCGGCCATGCCTTCGTGGTGGTCGGCAAGGCTCACGAGACCTTCTTCGCCGACCCGGAAACCGGTCTGCTGGGTCAATTCCGCCATCAATATTTTTTGATCAACCTGATCGCCCATTTTCACAAGGCTACCCTGCTGCTGTTCTCGGAATGGCTGGTCGAGGCGATCAGCCAGCTCGACATCCGCGACATGGATTCGGTAAGGACATTCAAGCGAGAGATCCGCCGGACTATGGAAACGTTTCTGCGTTTCACCCAGCGCTACTGGTTCCACGAAGTCTCCAACCAGGCCCAGGTTCGTGATTTGTTCCAACTGCTCACCGGTCATCTCAATACTGACCAGATTTATCAGGATATCAGCGCATCAATCAAAGACATGAACCAATATCTGGATAGCGACAGCCTCAGGCGCCAAGCCAATACCGTGGTGCGGCTGACGGTGGTGACCACGCTGGGGCTGATCGCCACCGTCTCGACCGGTTTCCTGGGGATGAACATCTTCGACGAGGCCGACAATCCAATCTGGGTCAAGCTGTTAATTTTTTCGGTGGTGGCCGTTCCCAGCACCCTGCTCGTCAACTATGCGGTGGCCCATGCCAAAGTGCTCTCGGATTTCCTGGAAGCCTTGGCGGACAAACGGCTGACGTGGCGGGACCGGACTCGGATCCTGCTCAGAATTTGGTGGGAACCTCGCTCAAAGAAGATTGTTCCGTGAACGGCAAAGCCGACGACGCCCGTCCGGACCCCGACCTGTTGCTCAACCGTATCAAGGCGGAAGAGGCGCGCTCCCGGCGCGGGAAACTGAAGATCTTTTTCGGCGCGTCGGCCGGCGTCGGTAAAACCTATGCCATGTTGCTGGCCGCCCGCCAGTGGCGCGAGCAGGGGCTGGATGTCGTCGTGGGTCTGGTCGAAACCCACGGTCGCAAGGAAACCGCCGCGTTGCTGGAGGGCCTCGAACAACTGCCACTCAAGGAGATTCCCTATCGGGATCGGGTGCTGCGGGAGTTCGATCTCGATGGCGCGCTGGCGCGACGGCCGGCGTTGATCCTGGTCGATGAGTTGGCGCACAGCAACGCGCCCGGTTGCCGGCATCCGAAGCGCTGGCAGGATATCGAAGAACTGCTCGCGGCGGGCATTGACGTATTCACGACGGTCAACGTCCAGCATCTGGAGAGCCTCAACGATGTGGTCGGCGGCCTCACCGGCATCCGGGTCTGGGAGACGGTCACCGACCGGGTGTTCGACCAGGCCGACGAAGTGGTGCTGGTCGATCTGCCGCCCGATGAACTCCTGCAACGGCTCAAGGAAGGCAAGGTTTACCTGCCGGATCAGGCCGAACGCGCCATCGAGAATTTTTTCCGTAAAGGCAACCTGATCGCCCTGCGCGAACTGGCGCTGCGGCGCACTGCGGATCAGGTCGATGACGAGATGCAGAGCTACCGGCGGCAGGTCGGCGGCCCGACGCAGTCGACCCGCGAGGCGTTGCTGGTGTGCATTGGCCCGGACCCTGGCGCGGATCGGCTGGTGCGCGTCGCCAGTCGGCTGGCCGGCAAACTGGATTGCGACTGGCATGCCCTGTATGTGGAAACACCCGCCTTGCAGCGCCTGCCGGAACCGCGCCGCCAGGCCATTCTCAATATCCTCAAACTCGCCCAGGATCTCGGCGCGCACACGGCCACTCTGGCCGCGACCGATGCGCCACGGGCGGTGCTCGAATACGCCCGTCAGCATCAACTCGCGCAACTGGTGGTCGGGCGCTACTCGCGCGGACGCCGGTTCCGGTGGCAACGATCTTTCGCCGAGGGCCTCGCCCGGTTGGCGCCGGATCTGGACCTGCTGGTCGTCGCCCACAATGACGCGCCGCGCCACGCTGCCCGCCCGGAGAGTGCAACCCGCACTGCGGACCAAAGCGACTCCGCGTTCCTGCTGCATGGCTACATCGCGGCGACGCTGATCTGTCTGGGAATCACGCTGGTCGCCATACCACTGTTACCCTATTTTGATCGGGCGAATATCGTCATGCTGTTTTTGCTGGCGGTGGTGGTCACCGCAGTACGGTACGGCCGTGGCCCGGCCGTGCTGGCGGCGGTCGCCAACGTAGCAGCCTTCGATGTCTTCTTCGTAGAGCCGCGTTTTTCCTTTGCGGTTCACGACTGGCAATATCTGCTGACGTTCACCGTGATGCTGACCGTGGGTCTCATCGTCGGTCAACTGACCGCTCGATTCCGCTATCAAGCCTATGTGGCCGGCACCCGCGAGGAACGCACCCGCCACCTCTATGAAATGACCCGCGAGTTATCCGGAGCGTTGGTCGTCGAACAAGTGATCGAGATCGGCGAGCGTTGCGTCGAGGCCAGTTTCCGGGTCAAGGCGCGACTGTTGCTGCCGGATGAACAGAACCGGTTGCCGCCGCCGCCGGTGCGACCCGGTCGCCCCAAAGTGGATCTCTCTATCGCGCAATGGTGTTTCGACCGCAACGCCCCGGCCGGTCTCGGCACCGATACCCTGCCGGCCGCTTCGCGCCTGTATCTGCCGCTCAAAGCGCCGATGCGCACCCGTGGGGTGTTGGTGGTCGCGCCGGAACGGCAGCGTTGGCTGCTGATCCCGGAACAGCGCCGCCTGTTGGACACCTTCGCCGCATTGATCGCGATTGCTCTGGAGCGGGTGCATTTCGTCACGGTCGCCCGCGACACCCTGGTAAAAATGGAATCGGAACGGCAGCGCAATTCCCTGCTGGCGGCGTTGTCCCATGATTTACGCACCCCGCTGACCGCGTTGATTGGACTGGCGGAAACGCTGGCCCTGGAATTGACCGCCGAACAATCCCCTCACTCGGAACCACTGACAGCGATTCACCAACAGGCGGTGCGGATGGCGCTGCTGGTCAATAACCTGCTGGAGATGGCTAAACTGCAAGCGGGTGGAGTCAAACTGCGTAAGGACTGGCAATCGCTGGAGGAACTGGTCGGCGCGGCGGTGCGGACGCTGGAACTGCCGTTGCGCACTCACCCCCTGCGCCTGGAACTCGATCCCACCTTGCCGCTGATCCACTGTGACGCGGTGCTGATCGAACGGGTACTGGCCAATCTGCTGGAGAATGCGACCAAGTACACGTCGCCTGGAACCGCGATCGGCGTCACGGCCTCCACCGAAGCGGATCGACTGATCGTTGAGGTTTGGGATGAAGGACCGGGTCTGCCGACCGAGCAGGAACAGATTTTGTTCGAGAAATTCACTCGTGGTCACCCCGAATCGGCGGCGCCGGGCGTCGGTCTCGGACTGGCGATCTGTCGGGCGATCATTGAAGCCCACGGCGGCCAGATTCAGGCCGCGAACCAGGCCGGGAGCGGCGCCCGGTTCACCTTCACCCTGCCGCTGGAACCGCCCCCGTCGCTCGAAGGTGCCGAGGATGCCCCGGAGTCCCCATGAACGTCTTACCCGAAACGCCGCTGGCCATTTTGATCGTTGAGGACGAGCAGGTCATTCGTCGCTTCGTGCGCACCGCGCTGGAGGGCGAAGGCTATCGGGTGCATGAGACCGACACCTTGCAACGTGGCCTGCTGGAAGCGGGCACCCGCAAGCCGGATCTGATCATTCTCGATCTCGGTTTGCCGGATGGCGACGGCGTGGATTTCATCCGCGATCTGCGGACCTGGAGCGGTATGCCGGTGCTGGTGCTGTCGGCCCGGGTCGAGGAGTACGACAAGGTCGAGGCGCTGGACGCTGGCGCCGACGATTATCTGATCAAGCCGTTCGGCGTGGCGGAGTTACTGGCGCGGGTCCGGGCAGTGAGCCGGCGCCATGTGCGCGAGCCGGACGGTACCGCCATCATCGCTTTCGGCGAGGTGAGTGTGGATCTGGAACGCCGACAGGTAGCGCGCGCCGGCCAAGCAGTTCATTTCACGCCCATCGAGCTTCGATTGCTGGTTACGCTGGTTGCCAAGCCTGGCAAGGTGCTGACGCACCGCCAACTGCTGCGGGATGTCTGGGGACCGGCCTATGTGGAACGCAGCCACTACCTGCGCATTTACATGGGCCATATTCGCCAGAAGCTGGAAACCGATCCAGCGCGGCCACGGCACTTCCTCACCGAAACCGGCATCGGTTACCGGTTCTGCCCGTTCTAATGTCGGCGGCGGCGACCGCTCTCCTGCCCCCATTCTGCTTTCCACCCCCGATTTTACGAAATTTTTATACCGCGCTTCACCATTTTTACGGCTTCTTTACGGTTCTTCCGATAGAAACAGTCTGTCGCAAAGCACCGTTAGGACTTTCGCTTGGAAGGGTCTCAATCACTATATATGGTATATATTTCGCTAATTATGCAACTATATGTAGGGTACAAGCGAAAGTCCTAAAATCGTGTTTAACTTGATAGAGCGTTTTTCCTATAGGACTTTCGCTTACCTACCTTTTCCGTCATACCCGCGAAAGCGGGTATCCATTATTTTCAAAAGTTACTGGATTCCCGCATACGCGGGAATGACGAAAAGCGAAAGTCCTGATTGTTTCCAACCTGCCCAGTCGGCTATCGCAGCCGGGTGGGCAGTCATTTTTGGCCAACCCACTCATGAAAGCCTTCAATGTCGAGCGCGTGCTCGATGTCCATCACTGGAACGACACGCTGTTCAGCTTCAAAATCACCCGCGATCCAGGGCTTCGCTTTCACAACGGCCATTTCGTCATGATCGGCCTGGAAGTGGACGGCCGCCCGCTGATGCGGGCTTACAGCATCGCCAGCGCCAACCACGAGGAGTACCTGGAGTTTTTCAGCATCAAGGTGCAAAACGGCCCGCTCACCTCGCAGCTGCAACACCTCAGGGAAGGCGATCCGGTTTTGGTCAGCCGCAAACCGGTGGGCACCTTGGTAATCGACGATCTGTTGCCTGGACAGCGACTCTACCTGCTCGGTTCGGGAACCGGTCTGGCGCCGTTCCTGAGCATCATCAAGGACCCGGACACCTACGACCGCTTCGACCAGGTTGTGTTGGCGCATGGCGTCCGTTATGTGAGCGAGTTGGCTTACGCCGATTTCATCACCCGCGAACTGCCGGACCACGAATTTCTGGGCGAGATGGTCCACGAAAAGCTGATTTACTACCCCACCGTGACCCGCGAACCCTTCCGCAATCAAGGACGGCTGACCCATCTGATCGAGACCGGCAAGCTGTTCGCCGACCTCGGCCTGCCACCGCTCGACCCCGAACAGGACCGGGTGATGATCTGTGGCAGCCCGGGTCTACTGAAGGATGCCTGCGCCTTCCTGAACACCCGTGGTTTCATCCTCTCGCCGCACATCGGCGAACCCGGCCATTACGTGATCGAACGGGCTTTCGTCGAAAAGTAACAGCAGTATTCGATCCCGGTTCGAAGGCAAACGAACGACCTTCAAGGCGGTGGTCGTTCGTTTGCCTGACCTCCGCCCCCCCTTCATTTCCAGAAATCCGGCAGAAACAGCAGCAACAACGGGAACACTTCCAGCCGCCCGACCAGCATGGCCAGCGACATCAGCCAGGTGGCGGTATCGTTCAGCGGGCTGAAACCGACCGCTGTTTCGCCCAAACCGATGCCCATGTTGTTCAGGCAACCCGCTACTGTACCGAACGCCGTTACCAGGTCCACGCCGGTCGCCGTCAACGCCAGCGAGAAAAAGCAGTAGCTGAAGATATATAGATAATAGAACCCCCAAACGGCCTGCATCACGCGGTCGGGAATCGGCTGGTTGCCCAGCTTGATCGAGATCTGCGCCGACGGGCGAATCAACAACCGCGCCTCGCGCACGCTCTGCTTGTACAGCAGCAGAAAGCGGATGGCCTTAATGCCGCCACAGGTCGAACCGACGCAACCGCCAAAAAAACTGCCCAGCAGCAGCAGCAGCGGCACGAAAGTCGGCCAGTCGGCCGGATAGCCGGTCGTCCCCAGGCCGTTATCGGTAATGACCGAGGCGGTCTGGAAAAAGCCGTGGTAAAACGACTCCCATAAAGGGAATTTGCCACTGAGATACAGATAAGCGCAGGCTACCGCGATAATCCCTCCAAAGACCGCCATGCAGAACTGAAACTCGGCATCGCGGAAAATGGCCCGGAGGCTGCGCGACCGCCACGCCAGGAAAAACAGCGCGAAATTGACTGCGGCGACAATCGAGAAAAAGCCGGCGACCAGCTCGATGGCCGGGCTGTTGAAATAGCCGATGCTGGCGTCGTGGGTGGAAAAACCGCCTAACGCGATCGTGGCGAAGCTGTGGCAAAGCGCGTCGAAGAAATCCATTCCTGCGGCCCAGAACGCCAGAGTACAGATCACATTCAGACCGGCATAGATATACCAGAGGTTCTTGGCGGTTTCGGTGATGCGCGGCGTGAGTTTTTCATCCTTCATCGGCCCGGGCGTTTCCGCTTTGTACAATTGCATCCCGCCGATGCCCAGCATCGGCAACAGGGCCACGGCCAACACGACGATGCCCATACCGCCAAGAAAATTCAGTTGCGCCCGGTAATACACAATCGCCCGGGGCATTTTGTCGAGGTCGGAAAGCACAGTGCCGCCGGTCGTGGTCAGGCCGGAAACAGTCTCGAACACCGCGTCCACCAGCGGCATGTGCGGATTGTCGGACAGCATGAAGGGCAGCGCGCCGATCAAAGACAGCAGAAACCAGAACGCCACCACCACGATGAAGCCGTCCCGGTTGCGCAAATCGACCTTGAACCGGCACACCGGCAACCAGCACAGCAGGCCCAGAACCAGCATCACCCCCATTGCTTCGGCGAACGGCAGGATCACGCTCTCACCGTCATACCACCACGCTACCATGATCGGCGGCAGCATCGTGACGCTGAACAGCATCATCAGCAACCCCACCATATGGAAAGTAGTCTTGATCGGCGCCCGGCGTTGCTCATACGCCTTACGGCCAAATGGAGGCGCCGTCGTCACCGCAGGTCTAACCGATGCTTCGCCCATCTTCGCTCATCTCGCCTGGTTCTATTTCCAAAAGTCCGGCAGGAACAGCAACAGCAGCGGGAATATTTCCAGCCGCCCGACCAGCATGGCCAGCGACATCAACCAGGTTGCGGTGTCATTCAACACGCCGAACCCCACCGCCGTTTCCCCCAGCCCGACCCCCATATTATTCAGACACGCTGCAACCGTCCCAAAGGCTGTCACCATATCCACGCCGGTTGCCGCCAGCGCCAGCGAAAAGGCGCAATAGCTGAAGATGTACAGGTAAAAAAATCCCCACACCGCCTGCATGACCTGGTCGGGAATGGGATGGTCGCCCAGCTTAACCGCGATCTGGGCGGACGGACGGACCAACAGCCGCAGCTCGCGCATACTCTGTTCATACAGTAACAGGACACGGATGGCCTTGATTCCCCCACAGGTTGAACCGACGCACCCGCCAAAGAAACTGCCCAACAGAAACAGCAGGGGGACAAACGCCGGCCAGTTGTCTATCGGATAGCCCGCCGTTGTCAGACCGGTGCCGGTAATGATCGAAATCCCCTGAAACGTTCCCAGCCGCAGCGCGTCCCACCCGGAATGACTTTCCAGATAGAGATGAAGACCGGCCAGAAATACAATTCCGCCCACGACCTTCATACAAAACCGGAATTCCGCATCGTGATAAACCACGCTGAGACTGCGCGACCGCCACGCCAAAAAGTACAAGGCGAAATTGACCATCGACACCAGCATGAAAAATATGGTGATCCCCTCGAACAGTGGATTCTGAAAATAGCCGATGCTGGCGTCATGCGGCGCAAACCCGCCCAGCGCAATAGTGGTGAAGCTGTAGCAGATCGCGTTGAATGGACTCATGCCCGCCAGCCAGTACGCCAGAAAGCACGCAATATTCAATCCGACATAGATATACCAAAGATTCTTGGCGGTCTCGGTAATGCGCGGCGTGAGTTTCTCATCCTTCATCGGCCCGGGCGTCGAAGCTCGATAGAGCTGCATTCCGCCAATGCCCAGCATGGGCAGCAGGGCCACCGCCAGCACCACGATCCCGATCCCGCCCAGAAAATGCAGTTGCGCCCGGTAGTACACAATCGCCCGGGGCATCCCGTCCAGTCCGGAAAGCACGGTGCCGCCGGTCGTCGTCAAGCCGGACACGGTCTCGAACACGGCGTCCACGAACCGCAGATGGGGATGGTCGGATAGCAGAAACGGCAGCGCGCCCAGCAGTGACGACAAAAACCAGAACGCCACGACCAGGATAAATCCGTCCCGGTTACGCAGATCGATCTTGAACCGGCACACTGGCAGCCAGCACAACAGGCCCAGGCCCAGCGTCGCGCCCATCGCCTCGGCAAACGGCAGGACCACATCATTACCGTCATACCACCAGGCGACCACAATGGGGGGCAACATCGTGATGCTGAACAGGATCAGCAGCAGACCGACCATGTACAGCCAGGTCTTCAGCGGCGACCGAATCGTTCGCCGCCATGAATCCGGCGCGGCGCCCAGATAGCGACCGCCCGCCATAGCGCCTTTGGGCTGTGCCCCGCGCGGTCGCGATTCGGCATCCCGCTCCTGCTCAACCCCCATAGCATCCTGGATCGATGGCGCGGTTGCCGTAGCGGGGGGTGAGTATGGATCGCTCATCACTGAGGTCTCTTGGTCTATCATTAGCAAAAAGGTCGCTGGGTCACCCCGTCTTAGTGCGGCAGCGGTGCTCCCTTGAGCAACGCGAAAGGCCGCCCCGGCGCTCCAACCCCTATCCGTCCTGATTTTGTGTCACAGGAGAAATGCCCATGCGCTTCACCAGTCCGGTCCTGCGTGACCAGCAGCCTATTGCCAGCGAATACGCCTTTGGCATCCCCGATCCCCAACAGCATGTCGCGCTCGGCCCCAACCGCAATCCCCCTTTTGCATGGAGCGATCTGCCGGCGGGCACGCAATCGCTGGTGCTGATCTGCCACGACCGGGATGTGCCAACCCGCGCCGACGATGTCAATCAGGAAGACCGGCTCGTGCCCGCCGACCTGCCGCGCGCCGATTTCTTTCACTGGATTCTCGTTGACCTGCCCCCGGAACCGGCGCACATCCTGGCCGGTGAATTCTCTGACGGGGTCACGCCCGGCGGCAAACCGGGACCGGATGGTCCCCGGGGCGCCCGTCAGGGCATTAACAACTACCGGGAATGGTTCGCCGGCGACGCCGCCATGGCTGGCGACTACTTTGGTTATGATGGCCCCTGCCCGCCCTGGAACGACAGCATTATCCATCATTATGTCTTCACCCTCTATGCGCTCGATGTCGCGCGCTGTCCAGTAGAGGGCGCATTCACGGGTCCCGAGGTGCGGGCGGCGCTGACCGGTCATATTCTGGATCAGGCCAGCATTACCGGTGTCTACAGTCTGAACCCCGCCGTACCGGTCTAATCCTCCCGATCCTTTCCATCCCAACCTGGTAGGTTGCTCCACGGCGCCGATCCGTTGATGAATCGCAGACCGGACGCCAGCAGCCTACCGTTCCTTCCCAGGAGTTTGCCATGAACCTCGACGATTCCGCCGGCGCGAATCAGCGCCGGCTCCAACGCTGGTATCTGGTCATGTATCTGCGTGTTTTCAATGAGGATACCGGCGACTTGCTCGGCCATATCATTGACATCAACAAGGAAGGTCTGCGGCTGCTCAGCGACCAACCCATTGCGCCCAACCAAACCTTTCACCTGGGGGTGGACGTTCCCAAGGGCAATATCATGCGTCAGCGCATCCATCTGGAAGCCGTGAGTCTGTGGAGCGGCCCCGATATCAATCCCGATTTCTACGATACCGGCTTTCGCCTCCAGAATATCAGCACCCAGACCCTGTTACAGTTGCAACTGTTGATTGATGAGTTCAAGTTCTAAGAAAGGAATTTTTGGCATACTGTGTGCTTATCTCCAGCATAACGCGGCAACGTCCGCAGGCCCGAACCCAGGGTTCGGATCAGAATCGAGCCTCAACCGGGGCTTAAACTGGAGATGCCAGCATGTCCATTGCTATCGCCGCTGATCGCGCACTGGTTTGGGATAACCAGCAGACCAAAATGGTGCCAAAAATCCGGGTCGAGGTGAGCCTGATCGGCAATCGCGGCAGCATTTACCGCGAAGCCGGGCCTCTGTATGTGGAAACCGCGCAGGAAGTGTTCGAAGCCGCGCAACTGCTGCGAGCGCGGCTGGTCACGTCGCTGTTGTCCGAGTCCGGCTAACATTGAGAATGACCTAACCGCAGGAGATGTCATGACCGCAGCAAAAAACGTCCTCGGCGGCCGGCTGGAAACCTGCTGCGCCGCGCCGCTCACCGGTTTCACCCGCACCGGCAAGTGTGAAACCGGCCCCCAGGATCCGGGGCGCCATGTGATCTGCGCCCAGGTCACTGCTGAATTCCTGGCCTTCAGCCAAATGCGCGGCAACGATCTGATGACGCCGGCGCCCGCGTTCGATTTCCCCGGACTGCGCCCCGGCGACCGCTGGTGTCTGTGCGCCGCGCGCTGGCAGGAAGCGCTGGACGCCGGCGTGGCTCCGCCCGTGCGGTTGACGGCGACCCACGAAGCGGCGCTGGAAGTGGTGTCGCTGGCGGATCTCAAACGCCACGCCCTGGATCTGAACTGAGCCTGAGCGGCTCGGTCGGGTCAGACCCGCAAAGGTTACTTGGCCAGCCTCACCCCCGGATCGGGCGCTGCATCCCCGAACACGTCCTGATAACTGGCGTAAATCGCGCCCACGGTCACCGGCCCCAGGATCAGGAAACCGAGTCCGAAGGGAAGCACCGCCACTATCGCCAATACCAGATAGATCAAGCCAAACACCAGCAAGGGCACCATATTGATCCAACTGGCGGCAATGCTGTCCTGCACGGCGGGCCAGGCGTTCTGACCGGCCAGCATTACCAGGGGAATCCCGTAGAACAGCGCCATGGTCATCAGAAAGAGGATCACCAGAATGATCAATAACGCCACCAACCCCGCGCCTGCGATAAGACCCCCCATGGCCTCAGGGGGAACGATGGCGCCCGTACTATCCAGCGTGGCTCCCATGAGCAACCCGCCGCCCATGAATACGATGACCACCAGCGCCATCAGCACATAGCCGGCCAGGCTGATCAAACCGAGCAGAACCAGTGGCCCCATTCGCTCCTGATCCTGAAAGCCCCGGAACAGGTGAGCGATTTCCAGCGGCTCGCCCCGCGCCAGCGCCGCCGCCCCGTACAGCATCCCGCCCGCCAGCACCGGCGACAACAGCATATAGGCCAGCCCGCCGATGAAGGGAATCAACGATAACACCACGCTGATCCCTAGATAGATCAACAGGATGGCAATCCAGATTCCCGGTGCCTGGGCGAACACTTGCCAACCCGCAACGATCCAGGCCCAGCCGCGCCCCGCCTCTACACGCATTGCAGTCATACCTTCTTATTCTCCTCGTTGCCTTCACTGACGCAGCTTATACCAATTCTCAATTAGGTTTTCGTCATTCCCGCGAAGGCGGGAATCCAGGCAGCCGCTGAACAACGGGATACCCGCTTTCGCGGGTATGACGAACGGGGTCGTTTTTGATCTGAAAAAGATAAAATCTATCGGTAAACGGTATTAGTTTATGCGCCGCCACCCGATAATCCGCAATGAACACCGGTGAGAATCAGTCCGCGTTCAAGGCATCGGGATCGACGCCCAGAGCGCGCAGCCGCTCCGCCAACCGCTCGGCCCGCTGTTGCTCCCTGTCGGCGCGTTGCCGCTCCGCTTCGGCCCGCAACCGCTCCGCTTCGGCCCGCTGCTCCAGTTCGACGAACGTTTCAAAGCGCCGCCCGTCTGGCCGGTACAGGATCAGGTCAGTACCGTCCAGACTGAAACGCACTCTCAGGCGCGGACTGACCCAACCTTCCATATCCAGCACGTCTTCCAGATACTCGCCCCGCCGCACCCAGCCATCGAGGCTGCCGCGATCCGGGTCATAAACGTAATACTCTTCCACGCCGTAGCGTTCGTAGAAGCGGAATTTTCGAGTCATTTCGGCCACGGTGTGGCCGGGCGAGAGCACCTCGAACACCACCTGTGGGGCTAGACCCTCCTCCCGCCACTGCTGGTAGGAACCCCGGTCGCCGGGGGGGCGGCCAAACACCACCATGACGTCGGGTGCGGCCCGCAGCTTGTTATTGCCCTCGACCGGATACCAGAGCAAATCACCGGCGACGAAGACATCGGGCCGGTCGGCGAACAGCGCGGCCAAGCCGCCTTGAATCGTGACGATAGAGCGGAATTGCCGGGGGTTGTCGGCCATGGGCTGTCCGTCGCTATCGGGATAAACGATTTCGATGGAGGGCGCGGAAAGCGGCATCATCATCGCGCCCGATCCTGGCGGAGCCGGTCGCTGCGTGGTTGTGGGTGCAATAGCAATGGCAGTCATTTCCATCTCCCATCGGCAATTTTTATAGCCAAGATTGAAGCGTAGTAAGCGTTCAGTCCCCTCTCCCCCTGGTCAGGGGGAGAGGGTTAGGGAGAGGGGGTAAACCGTTGAATCTCCTACCCTCTCCCCCAGCCCCTCTCCCGCACGCGGGCGAGGGGAGCGAACAGTTACAAAGCGTACACGCCGTGCGGTTCCTTGTCATGCCCACGAAAAGCCTTGCCGGGGCTGTCAGTAGAACGGACTGGCTATCACTCAGCAGCCTCCAGTGTCGCCGATCCCGATAGTGTATCCATGGTGTTAATCCTCAACGGCGCTCTGCATAGCCAATCGGCCAGTTTGCCCGGACCGCAATTTTTCCTATCGAATTGATTCAAAAGTAAAATTTTTAAAGCCGCTTTCGGCTTGCGTGGACTTTATTGGTGCTGTCGTCATTTTTTAATGACATTTTAGCCGAAATTGGCATTGACTGTGAACCACAGCGTATGCTTTTAAAAAACTAAAATCAGCTTAAAATGTAAAACAATTCTAACGAAGACTATTCTTGGATATTTAAATCAAAAATTGGGGTAGAAAAATTTTTGAAAAGGCTATTGACTATTTTTTTTTTTTTTTTGCATAATTTGCTTATTAGAATCCGGAAATTTGCAAAGCATCGACCATGATGAAGCGGTTTTCATGGGATGCAAAGCCATCCGCCCTGTTAAAAAAACAGGGGTGTTTTGCTGTTTTCTGGTAAAGAATGGGACTTCCGATTACGGTCTTTCATTCAATCACCATATCTGTGATTGTGCTTTAGCCTGATTTTTCCGCATTAGTCAGGCTTAGGACTTTCGCTTGGAAGGGTCTCAATCACTATATATGATATATATTTCGCTAATTATGCAACTATATGTAGGGTACAAGCGAAAGTCCTAAGGCTAAAGCCCGACCCACAGCACACCTGGTTTCACCAATCAGGTAGGATCGCTATAGCGGAACGCCTCTAATCTGCATCCATAATGAATGAGGAGTATGAAGATGAAAAAAAGTTTGATGAGTTTTGCAGTAGTATTAAGCACCACGTCGCTGTCTGTTGCTGCGGAAGAATTTTCTTGGGGTAATGTGACCTTCCAACCTCGGGTGAATGCGGGTTATGCTGACTATATGCTTGAGTCGGGTTCATTTAATTCTATATACAAAGATATCAATGGAAATATAATAAATAGTGGAAATGGACCACTAAATCTGGATATTGATCATGATGAGTTAAAGATTGATGGACTGATACTTGGAATTGGTGGAACCGTTGTATCAGGGCAGTTTTTTGGCGATTTTTACTATCAATCGACTCTCCAAGAAACAGCCTATTCAAGTACTGATGAGCAAGGAGTTAATGGCGATATCCCTTATAATCAGTACCAAGGTGATGTTAATGCCCAACATGACGATTGGGCGATTTCCTTGGGTTATATGATTAACAGCCAATGGTCTGTATTCGCTGGTTATAAGTCTGGGAATACGGACTGGGACCAGCCTTTCCGGATTAACGTACGATCCGAGAACGATAATAGTTTAATAACTGATGGAAATGTGGATGCCAAATTTGAGCAGGATGGTCCCTTTCTAGGAACATCCTATTCATTCTTAATAGGCCCTGGAGCGCTAACACTAAAGGCAGCTTATGCCTATTTAGATGGCACTTATAAATGGAAATACGATCAGGTTGTTTATCCACCATTTAGTGGTAAAGACCCATATAACTCACTACAGAAAGTTGAATTGGATGGTAACTCCAATGCCTTCTCTTTGGGTATATCTTGGATGCAACCCTTAGCTAACAATCTAGGTTTTTCCATCGGAGTTAATTATCACAAGTATGAGTTTGATATGTCAGGTACAGCTTTTGTAGTAGCAGAAAATGTAGGTTACGATAATGCAGAAATTAACGGTGGTTCTCTAACCGAAGAATTGTTTACTTTGAATGCATCTCTATTCTATAGCTTCTAATATAATTCTACTTTGTCAGGAACGCACCGCGCAAAGCGCGTAGCGGAGGGCTGGTTAGCGAAGCGTAACCCGCCGACTCCGTGATTTCTCGAAAGGCGGGTTACGGGCTGCCGCCCTGACTCCCGCCTTACGTTTTTCTTTCGATGAAGTAACCTTGTAATGCGTAGGGTATGAACTGCGTATCCTACTACTCCAGCAGCCCGCGACTCCGGTACGTCATCGATCCCCAGATCGGCGGAACGCCAGATCAGCCCACGCGGGCAAACGTCGCCCACCTGATTTCTGGCAACAGCCCGCTTCACCGTAAACAATGCACCGCCCTGGGTCAACCGGGGCGGTTTTTTTGTGGCTGCTTGCGAGCGTATGCTATGAACCGTGATTCAACCAAAGGATAGGGCGATGGCGACAACCTACGAAGATATTTTGACTCTGTTCCGGGAAACCGACCGCAAGTTCCAAGAGACCGACCGCAAGTTCCAGGATCTGATGGATGCGCAAAAGGAGACCGACCGCAAGTTCCAGGAGACCGACCGCAAGTTCCAGGAGACCGACCGCAAATTCAAGGAAACCGACCGCAAGTTCCAAGAGACCGCACGGCTGGTGAGCAATCTGGGCGGGCAATGGGGGCTGTTTATGGAAAATCAGGTCGCGCCGGCCTGTGAGCGGGTGTTCAGCGAGCGCGGCATCCCGGTCCAAATGGTCAGCCAGCGGGTGAAAAAACGGCGGGGCGGCGACACGCTGGAAATTGACGTGCTGGTGGTCAATGCCGGGCATGTGGTCGTGGTCGAAGTCAAGGCCAGCTTAAGCGTGGCCGATGTGCGGGAGTTTCTGGACGATCTGCGGCAATTTCGGGTGTTTTTCCCGGAATACGCCGACGGGCAGGTGCATGGTGCGGTCGCGGGGATGCGGATTGAAGACGGGGCCGACCGTTACGCCTACCGGCAGGGGCTGTTTGTGCTGGCGCAAACCGGCGATACCGTCAAGATTCTCAACGATGAAAACTTTCAGGCCAGCGCCTGGTAGCTTTATCACCGGTACAAAAAAGCCCGCCGATTCACACCGACGGGCTTTGTTCCTGCTGCCGAACGGCATCCTCTACCGCCCGGCCTGTTTAACAACTACGGTTACAGCGCCTCAAACACCCCCGCCGCACCCATCCCGGTGCCGATGCACATCGTGACCATGCCGTACTTGCCGCCGCGCCGGCGCATTCCATGCACCAGGGTCGCCGTGCGAATCGCGCCGGTTGCGCCCAGCGGATGGCCGAGGGCAATCGCCCCGCCCAGCGGGTTCACCTTGGTGAGATCGAGTTCCAGATCACGAATCACCGCCAGACTCTGCGCGGCAAAGGCTTCGTTCAGCTCGAACCAGTCGATGTCATCTTTCTTCAGTCCGGCCAGCGCCAGCGCCTTGGGAATGGCTGCAATCGGGCCGATGCCCATGATGTGCGCCGGGACTCCGGCCACCGCATAGCTGACAAAACGGGCCAATGGTTTCAGATTCAACTCCTTAACCAGCCGCTCGCTCATCAACAACACCGCACCGGCGCCGTCGCTCATCTGCGAGCTGTTGCCGGCGGTGACGCTGCCTCGGGCGGCGAACACCGGCTTGAGCTTGGCCAACCCGGCCAGATTGCTGTCGGGGCGCGGGCCCTCGTCGTTCTCCACGACCCGCTCGCGCATTTTCACCTGCATGGTCGCGCTGTCCGGCGACCGGTCGATCACCGTGTAGGGCAGAATTTCCTGCCGGAACTCGCCGCTGCCGATGGCCGCCACCGCCCGGCGATGGCTTTCCACGGCAAAAGCGTCCTGATCCTCACGGGAAATCTTCCATTCCTGCGCGACCTTCTCCGCCGTCAGACCCATACCGTAGGCGATCCCGATATTTTCATCCCTGGCGAATACTTCGGGATTCAGCGCAATCTTGTTGCCGCCCATCGGGATCATGGTCATGGTCTCGGCGCCGGCGCCGATCATCACGTCCGCCTCGCCCAAGCGAATGCGGTCGGCGGCTTGCGCCACCGCCTGCACCCCGGAAGCGCAAAAGCGGTTGATCGTGATGCCCGGTACGCTGTCCGGCAGACCCGCCAACAGCAGACCGATGCGCGCCACGTTCATGCCCTGCTCGCCTTCCGGCATGGCGCAACCGACGATCACGTCGCCGATCAGTTTCGGGTCCAGCCCCGGACACTGCGCCACCACGCCGCGCAGCACGTGGGCCAGCAGATCGTCCGGGCGGGTGTTACGGAACATGCCGCGCGCCTTGCCCACCGGCGTGCGCGCGGCGGCAACGATATAGGCGTCCTGTACTTGTTTGCTCATGAATGCTTCTCCCGTCAATCAGTTACGCAGCGGCTTGCCGGTCTTGAGCATCTGCTCGATCCGGGCCTGGGTCAGCGGAGTTTTCGCCAGTTCGACGAAGGCCTTGCGCTCCAGCCCCAGCAGCCACGCTTCGTCAACCAGCGTGTTGGGATCGACATCGCCGCCGCACAGCGCGGTCGCAATCTTGAGGCCCAACTGGTAGTCGTGCGCAGAAATGAAGCCGCCATCGCGCATGTTGACCAGCGCCATCTGGCAGGCGGCGATACCGGTACGGCCCGCCACCCGAATCTTGCGCGGTTGCGGCGGCCGATAGCCGGTCTCGGCCAGCGCCCGCGCTTGCGCCTTGGCAACGTACAGCAGCTCGTTGGGATTGAACACGATCACATCCGACGCTTTCAGATGACCAAGTTGCTTGGCTTCCTCAGCGCTGCGCGAGACCTTGGCCATCGCCATCGCCTCGAAATAGCCGCGCAGGAACGGCAACAGATCGCCGCCCTTGGCCTCGTTCATGGCGCGCAAGGCGAATTCCTTGCAGCCGCCGCCCGCCGGGATCAGACCCACGCCGACCTCGACCAGCCCGATGTAGCTTTCCAGCGCCGCCACCACCCGGTCGCAGTGCATCAGGAACTCGCAGCCGCCGCCCAGCGCCAGACCTTGCGCCGCCGCCACCACCGGAATCGCTGAATAGCGCAGCGCGGCGGTGGTGTTCTGGAACTTGGCGACGGTGTTTTCAAAGGTGGCCCAATCGCCGGCCAGCACCACCGGCACCGCCTGCGCCAGATTGGCGCCGGCGCTGAACGGCGCGGCGGTCTGCCACAGCACCAGCCCGCTGAATTTCTGTTCAGCGATCTTCAGCGCTTCCAGCACCCCATCGAGCACGTCATCGCCGATCACATGCATCTTGCTCTTGAAGCTGAGCACTCCGAGGTTGTCGCCAGTGGTCCACAGCCGCACCCCGCTGTTTTCCCAGACCGTCTCGCCGTAGCGGTGCGGCGCTTCGCCCAGCACCTGCTCGGGATAGAGCTGACGCTGGTAGACCGGCAGGGTCGAACGCGGTTTGTAGGCATCCTCGGTTGCCGAGTAGGAACCCTCGGGCCGATGCACGCCGTCCACCTGCTTCACCCAAGACGGCAGTGGCGCCGCCGCCATGGTTTTGCCCGCCGCGATGTCCTCATTGATCCAGTCGGCGACCTGCCGCCAACCTGCGGCCTGCCAAATCTCGAAGGGTCCCATGCTCCAGCCGAAGCCCCAGCGAATGGCGAAGTCAATATCGCGGGCGGTATCGGCGATTTCCGCCAGCAGCACCGCTGCGTAATGGAACACGTCGCGCTGAATCGCCCACAGGAACTGGGCCTGCGGATGGTCACTGGCGCGCAGCGCGGCGAATTTCTCAGCGGGATTTCTGATCTTGAGGATCGCCTGGACTGCCTCATCCGGCTTGGCGCCCGCATCCTTGTACGCGCCCGCCGCTGGATCCAGCACCTGTTTACCCTTGTTGGCGTAGATGCCGGCCCTGGTCTTCTGACCCAGTGCGCCCTTTTCAATCAGCGCCGTCAACCAGACCGGCGCCTTGAAATACTGCCGCCACGGATCCTGTTGCAGCGCCAGCGCCGAACCCTTGATCACATGGCCGAGCGTATCCAGTCCCACCACATCGGCGGTGCGGTAGGTGGCGCTCTTGGGCCGGCCAATCGCCGGACCGGTCAGCGCGTCCACCAGGTCCAGCCCCAGTCCGAACGCTTCGGTGTGATGCATGGTCGCCGCCATGGAAAACACGCCGATGCGGTTGGCGACGAAGTTCGGGGTGTCCTTGGCGCGAACCACGCTCTTGCCCAGGGTGCTGACCAGGAAGGTTTCCAACTGGTCGAGAATGGCCGGATCGGTGGTCTGGCAGGGAATCAGCTCCACCAGCGCCATGTAGCGCGGCGGGTTGAAGAAATGGATGCCGCAGAATCGCGCGCGCACACTTTCAGGCACCGATTCAGCCAGCAGGCTCAGCGGCAGGCCGGAGGTGTTGGTGGCCAGAATCGCCCGCTCGTTCAGATAGGGCGTAATTTTCCTGTACAGGTCGGCCTTCCAGTCCGGGCGCTCAGCGATGGCCTCAATCAGCAGATCGCAGCTCCGCAGTTCCTCCAGATGCTGGTCGTAGTTGGCGGGCTTGATCAAATCCGCCCGTTCCTTCACCGCAAACGGCGCAGGACTCAGCTTGGTCATGCTGGCGATGGCCTTGGTCACGATCCCGTTGGGATCGCCGTCCTTGGCCGGCAGGTCAAATAACACCACCGGCACGTCGGCGTTGGCCAGATGGGCGGCGATTTGCGCGCCCATCACGCCCGCGCCCAGAACCGCCACCCGGCGGATGGATGCTGCGTTACTCATGCGTGAATGTCCTCTCGTCAGGCTGTCGAAACGCCTTCAATCCCCCTTCCACTGGGGAAGAGGGCGGCATGGCTATACACAAAATAAGGCTGGGATAGGGCGCTGGCTTTCTCGATTTGGCTAATTGCCTAGTATAGGGTAAGGTTATGGCGTCTTATCCCCGGCCCGCCTCGGAGCCTCACCATGTACGCCGTCAAAATTCCGTATTACCGCGTCGAGGACTACCTGGAGCTGGAGATTCAGAGCGAACGGCGCCACGAGTATCTCAACGGCGAACTTGTCGCCATGACCGGCGGCAGTCTGGCGCACAACCTCATTACGCTGAACCTGGCTGGCGCTCTGCGGGAACACCTGCGGGGAACGCCCTGCCGGGTCTATGTAAATGATGTCAAGGTGCGGATCGAAGCCGCGCATTGCTTTTTCTACCCGGATGTGCTGGTGTCGTGCGTGGAGCCGGGCAAACTCCAGGATCGCTATTTCGTGGATGACGCCAAGCTGGTGATCGAGGTGCTCTCGCCCAGCACGAACCAGCGCGACCGAGAGTTCAAGCGCATCGCCTACCGGCAATTGCCCGGTTTGCAGGAGTACCTGCTGGTGGCGCAGGAGAGTCGGCTGGCGATTTGCTACCGCCGCCTGCTGGATGGTTGGGAACAGGAACTGTATGGCGCGCGGGAAGCGGTGGAACTAAAGAGCGTTGGCTTGAGCCTGCCGTCGACCCGAATCTACGAAGACATCCCGGAATAAAAAGGCCGGGGACTGAACCCCGGCCGTGGGTTATTCGGGCGAAAAGCCTAAAACTTGTAGCTGACCTGGATGCCGACCAGATGGCCCGAACCGGAATAATCCAGCCGCAGGGTGTCGGTGATCAGCCCGGCGGGCAGGCCCGGCGACGGATTGATGGTGTTATCGGTGCTGGCGTCATCGAAGCTGATGTACATATAGCCAAAATCCACCGACATTTGCGAGTTCGGGCGATAGCTGAATCCCAGGCCAAAGGCGTTGCGGTCGCTATCAGGAATGCGCGGGGTACGGTATTCGACCGACGGCACCGGGGTCTGGTCATAGACATAGCCGGCGCGGAAGGTCCATTCCGGAGTGTAGTCGTAACTGACGCCGAGATTAAATGACCAGCTATCCTCCCAGTTCTCTTCAATGAGCGTGTTGCTGCCGTCGGGATACCGAACATCCAACTCCTTGAACAGGCTCCAGTTGGTCCAGCGGGTGCTGGCCATGAGCGCCCATTGGTTATCCAACCGCTTGTAGGCGGCCAGCGCCAGCCAGTCCGGCGAGGAAAAGTCCACCTGGGCGTTTACCTTGCCATTGACGATATAGTTGCTGATGGTGCGGTCCCCTTCCAGGGTGTGATTAACCCGCGACCGATAACTGACGCCAACCCGGGTGGTTGAATCAAATTCATAGGTCGCCCCCAGATTAAAGCCGATATCCCAGGTGTCACCTTTAATCTCGACGTAGCCATCATTCCTGGGGCTGAGTGGATTGAACAGCGCCTGGCTGAGCGTGGCGTCGATATACTGGGCGCTCACCCCGAAACCGAGCGACAGATTGTCGTTGACCCGGTAGGCGAGCGATGGGTTGATATCAATGGTCGTCATTTCCGACTCGACCGCGTGGTAGCGGCCCACCCAACTCCTGCTGTAACTGGTGGACACTGCGAACGGCGCGGTGATGCCCAAGCCGAATCGCATCCGGTCGTTGATGTCCATCGCCATAAAGGCATTGGGAACCACATTGTCAGTGCCGCCGTCATCATTGCCGCCCGAGCTGGGGATCGTCACGAACACCGGCAAGGTGCCCGGCTTGGTCAGCACGTCGCCCAGATTGGCCGGGAACCGGGTGGTGGAACCGGCGTTATCCGCCTCCATGGTAATCCCGATGAAGGTAAAGCCCGCCTGCGCCTGGGTGCCGCTGCTCAACATCATGTCGGCGGGATTGTAGAACACGGCGGACACATCGTCGTTCGGCAGACTGCCCCCCGCGAACGCCCGGCCCAGCCCGGTGACGCTCTGCTCGGTGATTTGCAAGCCGGAAGCGTAGGCCTGGCCCGTAACGGCTAATAGTCCTGCGATGCTCAGAACCCGGATGGAAGCGTGCGTTTTGGGGTGAGTCATTAGTTTTGCCCTTTGTCATTGTCTATCTGAAATTGTGGGATTCTTTTCGGCCAGGAACGGGAATCTGGCCAATCATGCTTCATGCGTCGGATTCCACCCCGAACCTCAGGCGGTTTCCCCTGCCTTCTCCTCCAGTGGCGGCGCGCGCAGTCCCGCCGTCAGGAACCGCACCAGTTGCCCCTGCAACCACGCTTCGTCCCCGGTTTCCCGCACGGCCAGCGGCAATCGCGGCCACGGTGAACCGGCGTAGGTAAACGACAGCGCCCCCAAGGTGAAATACAGCCGCCAACGGATTTCCGCAGGCGACAGTCCTGGCAACGTTTGCGCCAGCGTTCGCTGAAACCGCTCCAGCACCGGGGCGTACTGATCCCGTAGAAACCCGCGCAATTCCTCCGGAGCCTCGATTTGCGCCCGGCCCAGCAGACGGGTGAACCGTTCGCCCTGAAGACCCGCGCGGCGCAAGCGCAAGGATGGCCCGATAAAGGCCGTCAGCACCGCTTCCACGGTGACCAACCCCCCACCGGTTTCCAAAACCGTCAACTGCGCCAACCGTTCTTCGTTCAAGGCTTTTAACCGACGGGCAAACACCGCTCGCGCCAATTCATCCTTGGATCCAAAATGATAGTGAACGGCCGCCAGATTCGCCTCGGCCTGCGCCGTGATCGCCCGCAACGAGGTATCGGCGAAGCCGTGCTCGGCAAACAGGGTTTCAGCGGCGTCCAACAGACGTTGGCATGTATCATCTTCCATCCGAATTGGCCTGTTTCAAACGTTCGTTTGAATTATCCCACAGTCTATCCAAAAAAAATGCATGATTTGGTCAAATCACGGTCAGGGCCGCAGCAGGCGCTCGATAGCGGCGGCATCGAAGGGCCAGCCCAGCTCCGCGCCAGTATCCAGCCGTTGCAAGACCGGGATGCGGACGCCGTAGCGTTCCAGCAGATCATCGTCATCGGCGATTTCCACCAGACGGAACGGCGCGTCCACCGCAGCGCGCAGCAGGGTCGCGGCCTGTTCGCACAGATGGCAGCCGCTGGTGGCGTACAGCGCCAACGGAAACGCCGGGGCATGAGCTTGCACGGTTTCGCCTCCCGAAATCATTACTCCGCCCTATATCATGGAAACGACTATTATGGTGATAGGCGTCCCGTCCCCTCACCGTCATTGAACTCCACCCTTATCCCCGAATTCCGTATGGCCAGACTGTTGCACGAACTTCTGCTTGAACAGGCGAGCCAGCGCCCCGCCGCCATCGCCCTGGTCCACCGGCATACCGCTTTGGATTATGCCGCCCTGGCCCGCCAGATTGAGGTCATCGGGCGCGGGCTGCGGGCCTTGAGCCTGAACCGCGCGGAACGGGTCGCCGTTTATCTGCCCAAACAGCCGGAAACGGTCGTCGCCCTGTTTGGCGTGGCGCTGGCGGGCGGCGTGTTTGTCCCGATCAATCCGCTGCTGAAACCTGAGCAGGTCGCCTACATCTTGCGCGACTGTAACGTGCGCATCCTGATCACGGCTCGCGCCCGGGCCGATCTGCTGGAACCGGCGCTCACCGATTGTCCCGATCTGCACACGCTGGTGTTGACCGATGACGCAGCGTCCACGCCGCAGCGTCCGCGCCATTGGCAGATCCTGAGCTGGGCGGCGCTGCTGGACCCGGCCAGCGGTTCTCCGCCCGCACGGGTTATCGACAGCGACATGGCGGCCATTCTGTACACCTCGGGCAGCACCGGCAAACCCAAGGGCGTGGTGCTGTCGCATCGCAATCTGCTGGCCGGCGCGCGCAGCGTGGCCGAATATCTGAACAACCGGGCTGATGACCGGATTCTGGCGGTGCTGCCGTTCAGCTTCGACTATGGCCTGAGCCAACTGACGACAGCCTTTGTCGCCGGGGCGCGGGCGGTGCTGATGGATTATCTGCTGCCGCGCGACGTGATTCAGATCGTCGCCCGCGAGGGCATCACCGGGTTGGCGGCGGTGCCGCCGATGTGGGTGCAACTGGCGACCCTGGACTGGCCGGAAGCCGCAGTGACCCGCCTGCGCTATTTCACCAACTCCGGCGGAGCGATGCCGCGCGCCACCCTGGCCGCCCTGCGCCGCGCTCTGCCCCACACGACGCCGTATCTCATGTACGGTCTGACCGAGGCGTTTCGCTCCACCTATCTGCCGCCCGCCGAGATTGACCGCCGGCCCGATTCCATCGGCAAGGCCATTCCCAACGCCGAGGTGCTGGTGGTGCGCGAGGACGGTACGCCCTGTGCGCCCGGCGAACCCGGCGAACTGGTGCATCGCGGCGCGCTGGTGGCGCTGGGCTACTGGAACGATCCGGTCAAGACCGCCGAGCGCTTCCGGCCGATGCCCGGCCAGAATCCTGGACTGCCGCTGCCCGAATTGGCGGTGTGGTCAGGCGACACGGCGCGGATGGACGAGGACGGCTTTCTGTACTTCATCGGCCGCAAGGATGACCTGATCAAGACCTCCGGCTATCGGGTCAGTCCCACCGAAGTCGAGGAAATCCTGTACAGCAGTGGTCAAATCGCCGAAGCGGCGGCGCTGGGAATTCCCCATCCGGCGCTGGGCCAGGCGGTGGTGGCGGTGGTCAAACCGCTGCGGGACGCGGTGAACGAGAGCGCACTGATCGCCCACTGCAAACAGCATCTGCCCAACTTCATGGCGCCGCTGCAAGTCATCGCCCGCCGCGCCGGGTTGCCGCGCAATCCCAATGGCAAAATCGACCGCAAGGCGCTGGTGGACGAGCTGCGCACCCTGTTCGCGGAGCCGCCGCCGTGAGCGCTGCCCTGCCCCGCCACTGGCCGATCCGTTCATTTCCGGTCATCGACGACTGCGTGCAGATCGGCGGAATGCCGCTGACCCGATTGGCGGCGCGGGTCGGTCAAACCCCGTTTTATGCCTACGACCGCCGACTGCTGGACGAACGGGTCGCGCGGGTGCGGCGCACCCTGCCGGCAGCCATCGACCTGCATTACGCGGTCAAGGCCAATCCGATGCCGGCGCTGGTTCAGCATCTGGCCCAGCGGGTAGATGGGCTGGACGTGGCCTCGCTGGGCGAACTGCGGATCGCGCTGGACACCGGCATGGAGCCGGCCCGGATCAGCTTTGCCGGTCCCGGCAAGCGCCCGGTGGAACTGGCGGCGGCTCTCGCCAGCGGCATCGTGATCAATCTGGAATCGGTCGGGGAACTGGAAACGGTCGCCCGCCTGGGTCGGGAACAGGGGCTGCGGCCACGGGTGGCGGTGCGGGTCAACCCGGATTTCGAGTTGAAAGCCTCGGGGATGAAGATGGGCGGCGGCCCCAAACCCTTCGGGATAGACGCCGAACAGACGCCGGCCCTGTTGCGGCGAATCGGCGAACTGGGGCTGGATTTTCAGGGTTTTCACGTCTTCTGCGGTTCGCAGAATCTGCGCGCGGCGGCGCTGGTCGAGGCGCACGACCGCACCTTTGAACTGGCACTGCGACTGGCGGTGGATGCGCCGGAACCGGTGCGGTTGCTGAATATCGGCGGCGGCTTTGGCATTCCCTATTTTCCGGGCGATGCGCCGCTGGATTTGTCGCCTATCGCCGCCAATCTGGAACGCTGGCTGCCGTTGATGAAAGAACGCCTGCCGGAAGCGCGGATTGTGCTGGAACTGGGCCGCTATCTGGTCGGCGAAGCCGGCATTTATGTCGCGGAGGTCGTCGACCGCAAGATTTCGCGCGGCCAGGTCTTCCTGATCACCAATGGCGGCCTGCATCACCATCTGGCGGCGTCCGGCAACTTCGGCCAGGTGATTCGCAAGAATTATCCGGTCGTGGTCGGCAACCGCGTGGTGGGAACTGAGCGGGAGATCGTGACGGTGGTTGGGTTGCTGTGTACGCCGCTGGATATTCTGGCGGAGCGGATGGAACTGGCCAAAGCCGAGGTCGGCGATCTGATCGTGGTGTTTCAGTCCGGCGCTTATGGGTTAACCGCCAGTCCGACCGCGTTTCTCGGTCATCCGCCGTGCGTGGAAGTGCTGGTGTAAAACCCAACATCAGAGGCCGGTTGTTGGGCGCCAAGAGGGCTGTTTCCAGCCCCGTCAAGCGTTGAAATTCAGGATGCGCCGGCCAGTCGTTTGGCAATCGTGGCCACATGCTTGCCCTGGAATCGGGCGATGTCCAACTCGTTCTCGCTAGGCTGGCGCGAACCGTCGCCAGCGGTAATGGTGGACGCGCCATAGGGACTGCCGCCAGAAATTTCGGCCAGCGTCATTTGCCGGGCTTCGGAATACGGCACGCCCACAATCACCATGCCGTGATGCAACAGCGTGGTGTGGAAGCTGGTGAGCGTCGTTTCCTGGCCGCCGTGCTGGGTGGCGGTGCTGGTGAACACGCTGCCGACCTTGCCAATCAGCCCGCCCTTCATCCACAGCCCGCCGGTCTGATCGAGAAAATTGCGCATCTGCGCGCACATGTTGCCGAAGCGGGTCGGGGTGCCGAAAATCACGGCGTCGGCTTCAGCCAACTGGTCGGGGGTAATGACCGGGATGTGAGCGAACGCAGCGCGCGCCGCCTTGGCCCCGCTCTTCTCCAAGGCTTCCTCCGGCATCAGTTCGGCGACCTGATAGAGCGTGACCTGGGTGTCGGCGACTTCCCGCGCGCCCTCGGCAACCGCTTCCGCCATCCGGTAGATGTGGCCGTACATGCTGTAAAACACCACCTGAATTTTCGTCGTCATTCTGATCTCTCCTGGGGTGGTACTGCGGGGTCAAACATGAAAAGAATAAACCCGATTATGACTTACGTCGTTTTCCAGGCGGCGGGCAGGTCGAACAGCAGCACTTCAGCCGCGCGCGCCCCGTCCAGCCGCACCCGCCCCGGTTCGTCGAGGGCCAGTCCGTCGCCCTCACGCAGCGGCTGGTCGTCGACCCGCAGTTCGCCCCGAGCCACTTGAATCCAGGCCAGCCGGCCGCTGTTCAGTGCAAACTCGACGGCATCGTCCCCATCCAGCAGGGCGGCGTACACCTCTGCGTCCTGATGCAGCGACACCGAACCCTCGCGGCCAGCGCGGGACGCAACCAGGCGCAACCGCCCGCGTTTCTCCTCGGCGCTGAAATACTTCTGTTCGTAGCCCGGTGCATGGCCCACCTGGTCCGGGACGATCCAGATTTGCAGGAAATGCACCGACTCGGTGGCGGAAGCGTTGAACTCGCTGTGCTGGATACCGGTTCCGGCGCTCATCCGCTGCACATCGCCGGGACGGATCACCGAACCGTTGCCCAAGCTGTCCTTATGGGCCAGCGCGCCTTCCAGGACATAGGAGATAATCTCCATGTCCCGATGGCCGTGGGCGCCAAACCCGGCGCCGGGAGCCACGCGGTCATCGTTGATGACCCGCAGCGGGCCGAACCCCATGTAGCGGGGGTCGTAGTAACTGGAGAAGGAAAACGTATGCGCGCTCTCCAGCCAGCCGTGATTCGATCGGCCGCGTTCGCTGGCCGCTCTAAGGATCGCCATAATGCCTCCCGATGAGGGTCGATGACGAAGGAACTCGATCCCGAAGATTGATACCCGACGTTTGGCCGGCTAGGGTTAGAGTTGGTTCCGCTCACACTCACGAGGATGACCCACGATGCAATCGGTGCGCAGGCAGCTTATCGCCCTTGGGATTGGCGCCGCCCTGGCCGGCACCGCGCAGGCCGCCGGCGATCCCGCTGCCGGCAAGGTCAAGTTCGCTGCCTGCGCCGGCTGTCACGCCATTCCGGGCCACACCAACGCCTATCCCAACTATCCCGTTCCCCGCCTGGGCGGCCAGCATCCCGACTACATCCTGACCGCGCTCAACGGTTATCGAACCGGCGAGCGCCAGCATCCGACCATGCAGGCCAACGCCTTTACGCTCAGCGAGCAGGACACGCGGGACATCGCCGCCTTTCTGGCCGGCGCCCGGACCCCGGAGGCGCCCTCGCCGATTCGCGGTAACGCCAGCGCCGGCAAGGCCAAGAGCGGAACCTGCACGGCCTGTCACGGCGCGGACGGCAACGGCAATATCCCGCTTTATCCACGGCTGGCCGGCCAGCACGAGGACTATCTGCGCAAGGCGCTGGGCGATTACCAGTCCGGCGCGCGTCGCAACCCGGTGATGAAGGGCATGGTCGCTTCGCTGTCGGCGCAAGATCTGGACGATTTGGCCGCTTGGTTCGCCAGCCAGCCCAATGGCTTGACCGTAGTGAAGGCGGATTGAGGATGTTGGAAGCTGTACAAATGGAAAAGGGTTGGGGATATCATCACCGCAACGGACAACCCCGATGGAGCGAAAGTGCTGAATGCGTATGAGGTGGCGAAGGCGGGCGGAAAACATGTGGACTGGTACCGACAGCAATTGGATTTGGGCTACAGGCAACTTCGTAAAGGAATACAGTCCATAAAAAAACAAATCCATATGCATGAAGCATGGCTGGAACAACCACAGGGAAAAGTGAAAGATTGGGAAACCCGCGACCTGCGTTACCAATCTGGACTTTTGAAGAAGTGGCAACAGGATATTGCGAGACAGAAAGAGCAGGTCGAAATTCTACGGGGAGTATTGAAGGAGAAAGGGTATGGTGAATAATGCTTACAAGACGGTCTTGATTGCTCTTGTTGATTTGCTCAAAGAGCAAGGGCAAGCAGGAGCAGGTGATGTGGACGGGCTTAATGCCTATCAGGCGTTGCTTGAGGCCAAAACCCAAGCAGAGGCGTTTGGCGTCCCATTGAAGGAAATCGGCTTAGGGGATTTTAACCTGGATGATTTGATCAACCCGCCGACAGTAAAATCGCCACCCTCTGTCCAGCGCAAAGCGGCATGAGTTTTCCGCAACCCATCATCATCGGCAACGCCATGCCACGCTCCAGCGGGAGAGACCGGGACAAAGCCGGTTACGCGGCGGTGACATTCGCCGCCGCTTGCGCCTGGCCCAGAGTGTCCTTCCACTCAGTCTGACACTGTCAGGACTTTCGCTTTCCGTCATTCCCGCGTCAGCGGGAATCCAGTCATTCCCTGAAAAGACGGGATACCTGCGCGCGGGTATGACGGAAAAGGTAGGCAAGCAAAAGTCCTGCTTCGTCAAAGCGAGCCGAATTCCCCACGTTGGTAAGCCGCCATGCGTTCCGCCAAGGCTTCGGTGGACGTCAGCGCCAACGGTCCTTGCCAAAACACCGGTTGGCGCAGCGGCGTGCCTGAGAACACCACGGCCTTGGCATTGCCGTGCTTGGTCTGAAGCGTAATTTCACGAGGCGTTTCCAAAGCCGGAAACACGGGCAGCCTCGATTCGCCGGCATCAAAGGATTGACCATCAATCTCCAGCGCGCCGAAGATCGGCATGATGAAAGCGCTGTGGCCGGTCGGGACTGGGATCGACAGAGTGGCTCCCTCATCCAGCGAGATGTCGAGCAGGCACACCTCCGTCGGTGGATGCAGCGGGGAACGTGCTTCACCAAAGCTACCCAGCGGTACGCGGACCTTCACTCCCGGCAACTGCACGACCGGCACATCCTGCGGCTCAAGGCTCAACGCAAAAGCGTCGGCGCCCTGCCGATCAACGGCCAGATTGACGAAGATTTGCAGCATATGGACGGTCTGGCCTGAAACAGCGGGAGACTCGTCATGCACGATGCCACGACCGGCCGCCGTCCAGTGCAGGCCGCCAGGCTGAATGCGGTTACGATGACCCAGCGAATCGCGGTTATCGATTCCGGTTTCCGAGTCGAGAAACAGGTAAGACACCGCTGAAAACCCTGCATGGGGATGCGGCTGGAAGGTTGCTGCACTCATCCAGGCATGATCGACACCCAGAAAGGGATCAATCGGTGCAGCCATCTCGCCACCCCGCAGGGAGTAAGCCCGAAAGCCGCTGCCAATGTTCATGCGTTGCAACTGGGCGATTTCGCTCATGACAGCACTCCTCAAGCGGCGCTCGTTCCGCTCAGGAACGGGTAGTCCGTGTAGCCCTGGGGACCAGGTGAGTAGAACGTGCTCTGATCCGGAGTATTGAGCGGCGCGCCCTGGCGGAATCGTTCCGGCAGATCGGGATTCGCCAGGAAGGCCCCGCCGAACACCGTCGCATCGGCGCGGCCATCGGCCAGTGCGGCTTCAGCGCTCTTCTGGTCGAGACCACCGCCGATCAGGTAGGCGCCGTTGAAGCGCGGGCGCAACAGGGCGTGGTAATCGACCCCGGTCCCGAACAGGGCGACGTGCAGGTAAGCCAGATTCAGGCCACGCAGTTGCTCAACCAGGTAGGTGTACGTTTCCTGGGGATTGGCGTCGACGATGTCGTTGAAGTTCATTTCCGGGGAAATCTTGATCCCGACGCGATCGCCGCCGGCCTCGGCGACCATCGCCGCCAGCACCTCCAGCACAAAGCGGGTACGATTCGCGACAGAACCGCCGTATTGATCCTGGCGCTGGTTGGCGCCGGACGACAGGAACTGCTGAGGCAGATAGCCCGACGCCGCGTGCAGTTCGACCCCATCGAAGCCGGCTTCAAGCGCGCGGCGCGTCGCAGTGCGAAAGTCCGCAACGATGCCAGCAATCTCGTCCACACTCAGCGCCCGTGGGGTGACGAAATCCTGTAGACCGCTTGGGGTCCAGCTTTGGCCAGCCGGCTTGATCGCTGACGGCGCCACGGGTACAGCCCCTTCCGGCAACAAGGCGGGGTGAGAGATGCGCCCCGTGTGCCACAGTTGCATAAAAATCCGGCCACCTTGGGCATGAACGGCCTCAGTGACTTTCTTCCAGGCGGCCATTTGGGCATCGGTCCCGATCCCCGGCGTGCGCACATAACCTTTGCCCATTGGCGAGACATAGGCGCATTCCGTAATGGTCAGCCCGGCGCTGGCGCGTTGGCTGTAATACGTGATCGCCAATTCACTCGGTACGCCATCGTCGCCGGCGCGGGAGCGGGTCATCGGCGCCATGACCATGCGGTTAGCGAGGGTAAGGCGACCGATGCGAACGGGGGTGAAGAGTTGGCTCATGGTGTGTTCTTCAGTAGTTGTTGTTCAGGGTGGAGGTATGATCAACCAAAGCCGACGCGGGATAGAGCAGGTAAAATAAAAATCATTGATCCGCTGATGGAGCAATGTGAGTGGAACTTCTGAACGACATGGCCTTATTCGTGGAGGTCGTTAAAGCGCGAGGCTTCCGCCAT
>Ga0209573_1001536_pt1 | contig 34978 bp, 34 predicted proteins | sample TNRBio252014_DNA_FD_185870 | JGI IMG/M metagenome (GOLD analysis project Ga0209573, IMG submission 185870) | Wastewater treatment Type I Accumulibacter community from EBPR Bioreactor in Madison, WI, USA - TNR Reactor_6/25/2014_ DNA (SPAdes)... | ecosystem: Engineered > Bioreactor > EBPR >...
GACGCGAATCAGCCCCGGCTCAACCCGCGTGAGCGCCTGATACAGCGCCCGGCGCTCATAGCGGACTTTGGTGCATTCTTCAAGCAGGGGCAGGAGAAACGCTATAAAAGCGGGGCTTTGCCCCAGTTGCATCTCCACCAGCAACGACTGGCTTTCATGCAGGCTCATGCCCCGGGCTTCTCCCACGGGCTGATACCGCCACTCCGCAGGGAGTTGACGCTCGTACAAGGCATGGCCGCTTTCATGCAGCACGCCAAACAGGCCTTCCGTCACATCCTGCGCAGTATAGCGGGTGGTGATGCGAATATCGCCGCGTGCGCCGCCGCAAAAAGGGTGGGGGCTGATGTCCAGCCGCAGCGAGTCGAAATCAAAGCCCAACCGCTTCAGAAGCGTGCGCCCCAGTGCTTCCTGTGCCGTTACGGGGGCGGAAAGATCGAGGGAGGGAGCCTCTTTTTGCACGGACAACGCACGTTCTATCGTCTCCGGCAAGCGGGCGGCCAGGGGCTCGAAACAGGCATCGACCAGCGAGGTGCGCAGCCCCGGGTCATAAGTATCGAGCAAGGCATCATAAGGGGCGCAACCCAGGGCGTGGGCCTTGGCGGCCGCCATCTCCCGCGTGAATGCCACCATACGCTCCAGATAAGGCAACATTCGGGGAAAATCATTCTCCTGGCGTGCGGTAAACCAGACATGCTCGCTTTCCAGGCAGAGTCGGGCGAGTTCCTCTACGAGCTTTTCTTCCAGGCAATTCGCATGGAGCCAGTGGCGGCGCATTTCACGCAGATTCGCCTGCTGCCAGGGCGAAAGGGAAGAAAGGGAAGACTCTGCCGTCTCCAGCCACTCCACCAGTTCGGGCTGGCTCATCAGGCGATGTTTGAGGGAGGAGAGCGCCGCCACCTGTTCGCTGCGTGCCTGCGCCGCCCCATCCGGCATGAAGGTGCTGGCGTCCCAATGCAACAGGTTTTGCGCGTCCTCCAACAGGGCAACGGTACGAAAATGTCGCTCCAGCTGTGCGTAAGCGACGGTCATTTCCTCTCCGCGGGGCGCCAGTGGTAGAAGAAAAACACCGCGATGGCGGCAAGTCCGACCATAAACCAGGTAATCGCATATCCCAAATGGTCATTGCGCAAGGCAAACGTGCCGTCGCCGGGAATGGGAAACTCCTCCGGATCCGCGTTTGTGCTTATAATATCGGCGGATACGGGTAGCAAATCCAGCCCCGTGACTTCCTTCATGGTGGCAATATCGCGCCAAAACCAGATATTGTCGGGAATATCATGATCCGGAGTGAAGGGTGTGTGATCGCGGTCGGTGCGTAGTATCACGGTGTAATATTGTACTCCTTCCACCAGCGTTTCGGGGCGTTTGGCGGGGTCCTTGAGGTTGGTGGGCACCCAGCCCCGGTTGGTCAGCAGGATCCGGCCATCCAGAAGCCGCAAGGGGGTGAGAAGCTGGTAGCCAAGCTGATTCTTATAATAACGCGCCGCCAGATGCATCTCATGGGCGTGGAGAAACTCCCCCTGCACCTGAAATTTCATAAAACCGCTGGCACGCAATGCCGCTTCCGTAAGAGGCAGAAGACGCGCCGGGGGGCGCGCCGCGCTTTCCGCGATTCTGGCGATCAATGCCTCTTTTTCCGCCAGCCGCTGCAACTGCCACAGCCCCAGCCCCAGCATCAAGACGGTGATGAAAATAACCGCGCACCAGGCGATAAAGCTGGGCGGGTGCCATGTGCGGCGTCTTTCAGTCATGATCGTCTCCCAGTAAACCGCGAGTATATTGCGCCGCCAGCATCCAGCCTTTGAAGAACCGCAAAAGAATAACGGACGTCAGTAAAATGAGAGGCCCCCACACGACCGCGTGGAGCCAGAATGGCGGCTGGTAGCTATATTCCACCCATCCTGCCAGCGCGGTTACCAGGAACCCCACAATAATAATGACAAAAAATGCCGGGCCGTCGCCATTATCATGCTGCTTCAGGTCAAAGTGACAGACAGGGCAGGATTCTTTGTACTCCAGCGGATTGCGGAAGATGCCGCCTTCACGGCAACGCGGACACAGCCCCCTGAGCGCCACATGCACATTATTGGGAGAAGGAGCGTCCGGGTTCACGCCATGCTCGGCTATTGGCCGCCCCACCAGTAGATGCAGATAAACAGGAACAGCCACACGACATCGACAAAATGCCAGTACCAGGCCGCAAACTCAAACCCCAAATGCCCGGTGGGCGAGAGCGTGCCGCGAATGGCGCGCACCAGATTCACCGCAAGAAAGGTGGTTCCCATGATCACATGCGCCCCATGAAAGCCGGTAGCCATATAAAATGTCGAGGCGTACACACCGTCCCGGAAGCCAAAATGCGCATGAAAATACTCAAACGCCTGTAACATGGTGAAAAGAACGCCCAGCGCGACGCTTAGCGCCAGTCCGCGCACCAGGTCTTTCTGGTTGTTTTCCAGCAATGCGTGGTGAGCCCAGGTCACCGTGGTGCCGGAAAGCAAAAGAATCAGCGTGTTAAGAAATGGAATGTCCCATGGATCGAAGGTATGGATACCTTCCGGCGGCCAGATGCCCGCAACAATCTCCCAAGTGTCAGCCAGGGGCAGTTTAGGGAAAAGACTTGAGTTAAAGAACGCCCAGAAAAACGCGACAAAAAACATGACCTCGGAGACGATAAATAAAGCCATACCACTACGCAGCCCACGCTGTACCGGCCTGGTATGGGCGTGATCCCTCAGTCCCTCGCGGATGACGTCGCGCCACCAGAAAGCAGCACATAAAACCAGCGCCACAATACCCAGTATCAGCAAGATACCGCCTACCGCGTGTTTGTGCATGAACAATGCCAGACCCGTGGCAACCGCGAAGGCGAAAAATGCCGTGAGAATCGGCATCGGGCTGGGATTGACGAGGTGGTACGGATGATCCTGATGCTGAGCCATAGGTGCCTCTACTACAGTGTGTATGCTCTATTCTTTAGGCTGTTTAGTCTTAAAAAAGGTATAAGACAACGTAATATTGTGCATATCCGCCATGTCGGGATCATTTTCAATTTCGGGGTCGATAAAAAACGACACAGGCATGGTGACTTTCTGCCCGGCTTCCAGCCGTTGTTCCGTGAAACAGAAGCATTCCGTTTTCATAAAATACGGACCGGCCTTGTTGGGGGTTACGTTAAAGACGGCCGTGCCGGAAAGGGGAACGCTCGCCTCGTTAACGGCGGAGAAAAACACCAGTTTCTGTTCGCCGGGCTTGAGAGTAACGGCATGTTGCAGCGGCGTAAAGCTCCAGGGAAGAGAGGCGTCCACATCGGTGTTGAAATCGATGGTAATGGGATGCACCCCCAGGACTTTCGGCGCACTATCGGCACGGTTTGTGGTGCCGCCATACCCCGTTACCTGGCAAAACATACGGTAAAGCGGCACGGAAGCAAAACTCAGCATCACCATCCCCGCCACAAGCGCCACCAGGCTGAGCGCCAGCGAGTGGTTTCGGCTATGTGTTGAGTCCGCGGAAGGCATTGCCCCTCTTAATGCGCGTATTTAACCAGCGTCATCGTGTAAATGCTCCCCACCAATAACAACAATATCGCCAGAAGAAGCCAGTTCTTCCCGCGCTTGGTTTCATGCTGTGAGCCAAAAGGCATGGGGACAGTAAATTATTTTTCGGTTTTGTCGCCGTCATCCGCATTGCGACGCATAAAATCCAGCACCAGCAACACAAACACGGTAAACAGCACGCCCACAATAAAGCTCGATCCAATCATATAGACGGTATTGACGGAAAGCTCATGCAGGACGTCGAGTTTTTCCTGTGTAAGGGTGAGGGGCACGGTATCTTCTGATGCGGAAGGGGAAAGAGCATCAAATGTTTTTTCCGCACCGCTATCGGCGGCATCCATCGTGGAGGTGATGGAATCTGAGGCACCCGCAGGAGAGGGGGAGGCTTCAACAGCGGAAGGCTGCGTGGTGGACATATCTTCATTCGCCATAATGTTCTCCTAATCTCTATGAAAAAAACCAGTTCCCAATTCAGTCGTATCTGACCTTAAAAGTCAACCAACTTGTCTGCTAACAAGAGCGTCAGCAGCAGAAAAAGATAAAGAATGGAAAACTTGAACATCGCGATAGAAAGCCGGGGATCGCTGGAGCGATAAACTTTCCAGGCATGGTGACAGAATTTCAGATCGAGCGCGAGAGCGCCAAGACCGTAGAGAAACCCGGAGCTGCCCAGAAATACGGGAGCCAGCGTAATGGGGATCAGCGCCAGCGTATAGGCCATTATTTGCCGCTTGGTGGCCTCCACCCCCGCGACCACGGGCAACATGGGAACGTTGCTGTTTTTGTAATCGTCGCTGCGGTAAAGCGCCAATGCCCAGAAATGCGGCGGCGTCCAGAAGAAAATAATAAGGAAATACAGCACAGGCTCCGGCGAATGAAGGTTGCCTGTAACGGCAAGCCAGCCGATCATCGGGGGAAAGGCTCCCGCGGCACCGCCAATCACAATATTTTGCGGCGTGCGCCGTTTCAGCCACATAGTATAAAACACGGCGTAGTAAACAATAGCAAAGGCCAGCAGCCCTGCGGCAGCCCATCCCGCCGCCAGACCGAGCAACATCACAGAGATGGTGGCCAGAAACAACCCGAGAAACAAAGCGTCGTCCGGATGAATGCGCCCGGCGGGGATTGGGCGCTTCTGGGTGCGGCGCATGTGAGCGTCAATGTCCCGGTCATACCACATATTGATGGCCGCCCCGGCACCGGAACCCAGCGCGATACACAGCACCGTCAACAGTTGCAGGAAAGGGTGCAATGTCCCCGGCGCCATTTTCATGCCGACGAAGCCGGAAAACACCACCAGCGACATCACGCCCGGCTTTAGCAGTTGAAAGTAATCACGAATGGAGGCCTCTTCCACCCGTGCAGGAGCATCCGACAGGAGACTAGTGGTGGCCATGCGACGGCTGTCCCGTGAAATCCGGCGTTTTCTCGAACGTATGGAAAGCAGGCGGTGAGGAAACCGACCATTCCAGCGTACGCGCTCCCTCTCCCCACTGGTTGTCGCCTACGGGCACTTTGTCATGAAAGAGCTTCCAGACCACGAAGAGGAACCATAAGGCCGAAGCGCCACCGATATAGGAGCCGATGGAAGAGATGTAATTCCATCCCGCATAGACCTCGTTATAGTCGGGAATGCGGCGCGGCATCCCCGCCAGCCCCAGAAAATGCTGGGGGAAGAAGGTCAGGTTGGTGCCGATGAAGAACGTCCAGAAGTGAATTTTGGCGAGCGTTTCATTGTAGCGGTAGCCGCTCATCTTGCCGATCCAGTAATAGAAAGCCGCGAAAATACCAAATAGCGCGCCCAGACTCATCACATAATGGAAATGCGCCACCACATAATAGGTGTCGTGCATCGGAATATCCACCGCCGAGTTGGCAAGCACCACGCCGGTGACCCCGCCCACGGTAAAGAGGAAAATGAAGCCGATGGCAAACAGCATCGGGGTTTTAAACTCGATCGAGCCTCCCCACATCGTAGCGATCCAGGAAAAAATCTTTACCCCGGTGGGCACGGCGATCACCATCGTGGCCAGCATGTAATAGGCGCGGGTGTCGGCGCTCAGCCCGACCGTGAACATATGGTGCGCCCACACAATAAAGCCCAGAAAGCCAATCGCCGACATGGCGCCGACCATGCCCAGGTAACCGAATACCGGCTTTTTAGAGAAGGTGGAAACGATCTCGCTCATCACGCCAAAGGCGGGAACAATGAGAATATACACCTCCGGATGGCCAAAGAACCAGAACAGGTGTTGGTAGAGAATCGGATCCCCGCCGCCCGCCGGATCGAAGAAGCTGGTGCCGAAATTACGATCCGTCAGCAGCATGGTAATGGCTCCCGCCAAGACGGGAAGCGCCAGCAACAGCAGGAAGGCCGTCACCAGAATGGCCCAGGCAAACAGCGGCATTTTAAAGAGCGTCATGCCGGGCGCACGCATATTAAAGATGGTGACGATAAAATTAATCGCCCCCAGAATGGAAGACGCCCCGGCGAGATGGAGCGAGAAAATAGCGAAATCCACCGCCATGCCGGGATGGAATTTGATGGTGGAAAGCGGCGGATACACCGTCCAGCCCGTACCCGCGCCGCCATCGATAAATCCTGCGGCGAACAGGCATAACATCGCCGGCACCAGGAGCCAGAAGCTGATATTGTTCATGCGCGGGAAGGCCATATCCGGCGCACCGATCATGATGGGCACGAACCAGTTGCCAAAGCCCCCGATAAGCGCCGGCATAATAAGGAAAAAGACCATCAGGAAGGCGTGGGCGGTGACAAACGTATTGTACATCTGGTAGTTGCCGCCGAAATACTGATCCCCCGGCTCCTGAAGCTCCAGCCGCAGCGCAATAGAGAATGCGGCGCCCGCCAGCCCCGCAAAGCAGGCGAAAATCAGATAAAGGGTGCCGATATCCTTATGGTTGGTGGAATACAGCCAACGCCGCCAGCCGGTGGGCGTATCGTGGTGATGGTCGGACGCGGTTGCGTGAGCGGTACTCATATGGCGACTCCTGTATTATTCTTTGGCGGCGGTGGTAACGCCGGTAGCGGTTTCATCCCCCGTGACCAGCCCCCCCTTGGGGATATCCAGTCCGGAAAGTTCGTAATTCCCTTCTTTGGCGCGCTCCACCCATTGCTGGAAAACGTCCTTTTCCACCACATGAATCTCAATGGGCATAAAGCCGTGATTCACGCCGCATAATTCCGAGCATTGCCCGTAATAAATCCCCGGTCGCGTGGCGCGGAACCAGGTTTCGTTCAGGCGCCCGGGAACGGCGTCGGTTTTTACGCCGAAAGCGGGCATCGCCCAGGAATGAATGACATCAGCCGAGGTGAGCAGGACGCGCACCGTGGTGTCGACCGGCACGACCACGGGCTTATCCGTGGTGAGCAGGCGCGGCTCCTCCCCCTTCAATTCGTCATCTTTCTTAAGGTAGGCTTCAAAGGAGAGGCCGTCATAATCGGGGTACTCATAGCCCCAGTACCACTGATACCCCGTGACTTTGAGGGTCATTTCCGGGTCTACGGCGCGATCCATGAAATAATGCAGGCGCAGGGAGGGAATGGCGATAGCCACCAGTATCATGACCGGAACCACGGTCCAGATAACCTCGATCAGGGTGTTGTGGGTGTTTTTGCTGGGGGTGGGGTTGTTCTTGTGTGAGAAGCGCACGCAGACATAGGCAAGAAGCCCCATGACAAACACCACAATACAGGCGATCAGGATCAGCAGATAATGATGCAGTCCTTCCAGCTTCTCCATCACGGGAGTTGCAGGCGGCTGAAAATTCATCTGCCAGGGCTTGGCCATGCCCACCACATCGCTGCCCGCTGCCCATGCGCCCCCCGTAAGGATTGCCATAACAGCCACCGAAAGCCAGACACTAGATAAAAATCGTTTCATGCTCGTCCTGCAGGAAAATGAGTAATGGTTGCGACCTTCTATAAGCATCGCAGGCCGGGTATAGGAAAAATTAGCGCGCTTGTAAAGTGGCGGCTAGTGTACTATGCCACAGATGAACGCCAATTCGACAGACAAATCTCAGCGGGATGCACATGGGCAACACTTCTTCCCTTTCTCATAACTGGTTTTTCAATCATAGCGGCATGAACCGCGACAAGGTGGAGCGCATCGTCGCCGACTCCCTCGCCGGGATGGATGACGGAGAGCTGTTTTTGGAATATGCCCAGAGCGAAAGCCTCGTTTATGATGACGGCCGCATAAAGAACGCCAACTTCGACACGACGCAGGGCTTCGGTTTGCGCTCCGTCTATGGGGAGAATTCCGGCTTTGCCCACTCCACCCAACTGTCGGAGGCGGCGATTGCGCGGGCGGCGCACACGGTAAAAGCAATTGCGCGCTATGAGGCCTCACCCAAGAGCATCCCGCTGATTCCCAACGCCCATCCCGAGCCGCTATACGGTGAGGGCAACCCCATCCATGATGTGGAATTTGCGGAAAAAGTGGCGTTGCTGGCGGCCATCGATGCGTATGTGCGCGCCAAAGAGCCGCTGGTGAAGCAGGTAAGCGCCTCGCTCAGCGGCGAATGGCAGGTGGTGGAGGTCATTCGCGCCACCGGCGAACGGCATATGGATGTGCGCCCGCTGGTGCGACTGAATGTATCCGTGATCGTCGAGCGCGACGGCAAGATGGAATCGGGTTCGTCCGGGGCAGGCGGCCGCAAACCTTACGGTGAATTCATCGCGGAACATCACTGGAAGGCGCAGGCAGACGAGGCGCTCCGTCAGGCATTGGTGAATCTGGAAGCCAAACCCGCCCCCGCCGGGGAAATGATGGTGGTGCTGGGACCCGGCTGGCCGGGGGTTCTGCTGCATGAGGCGGTGGGGCACGGGCTGGAAGGTGACTTCAACCGCAAGGGCGCGTCCGCATTTTCCGGCCGTATCGGCGAGCGGGTGGCGGCCAAAGGCGTGACGGTAGTCGATGACGGCACGTTGTATGAACGCCGCGGATCGCTCACCATTGACGATGAAGGCACCCCGACCTCGCAGACCGTATTAATAGAAGACGGTATATTAAAAGGATATATGCAGGATCGCATGAATGCCCGCCTGATGGGAATGGCCACCACCGGCAACGGACGCCGGGAATCCTACGCCCACCTGCCCATGCCGCGCATGACCAATACCTACATGCTGGCGGGCACGGAAGACCCGCAGTCGCTGATCTCTTCTCTCAAGCGAGGCATTTACGCCGCGAATTTCGGGGGGGGGCAGGTGGATATCACCTCGGGAAAATTCGTTTTCTCGGCCTCCGAAGCCTATCTTGTGGAAAACGGGAAGATCAAACACCCGGTAAAGGGGGCGACATTGATCGGCTCCGGCCCCGAGGTCATGCAGCGGATTCTGGCTATCGGCAACGATCTGGAGCTGGATCACGGGATCGGCACCTGCGGAAAGAACGGCCAGTCCGTGCCGGTGGGGGTGGGGCAGCCCTCGCTGTTGATTGAAAAAATTACGGTGGGCGGGACGGACATGGCGGACGCCGCCTAGGGAAAGCCGGGTGTTGCCCCCTTTCTGTCGCGCCATCCGCCGCCGGAGCAGAATTTTTAATTCCGCCTGTTGCAATTGACGCCCGTCTCCCTATATATGCAGAAAGCATGAAAATTCCCGCTCGTTTTACGGCGGGCGCAATCACTATATATAAAGACAATAAGGCATGAAACTATGAGCAAAGTAATCGGCATTGACCTTGGTACGACCAACTCCTGCGTCGCTGTAATGGAAGGCAAGCAGGTAAAAGTCATCGAAAACTCGGAAGGCGCACGCACCACCCCCTCCATGGTGGCGTTTACCAATGACAGCGAGCGTCTGGTGGGGCATCCGGCTAAACGTCAGGCGGTCACGAACCCCGAGAACACGTTTTTTGCCATTAAGCGCCTGATTGGCCGCACCTACGGGGATCCGACCACGGAAAAAGACAAGGCGCTGGTGCCTTACAAAATCATCAAGGCGGACAATAACGACGCCTGGGTGGAAGCGCGTGGGGAAAGCTACAGCCCCAGCCAGATCAGCGCGTTTATCCTGCAGAAAATGAAGGAAACCGCCGAGAGCTACCTGGGGGAGAAAGTTTCCAAGGCGGTGATTACGGTGCCCGCCTATTTTAATGACGCGCAGCGCCAGGCCACCAAGGACGCCGGTAAAATCGCCGGGCTGGAAGTGTTGCGCATTATCAATGAGCCGACGGCCGCGGCACTGGCGTACGGGCTGGATAAAAAAGACGGTAAAACCATCGCCGTCTATGATTTGGGCGGCGGCACGTTTGACGTGTCCGTGCTGGAGATCGGCGACGGCGTATTCGAAGTGAAGGCCACCAATGGCGATACGTTCCTCGGCGGTGAGGATTTCGATGCCCGCATCATCGATTATCTGGCGGACGAGTTTAAAAAGGAGCAGGGCATTGACCTGCGCTCGGATAAACTCGCGTTGCAACGCCTGAAAGAAGCGGCGGAGAAAGCGAAAATAGAGCTTTCCTCCTCTCAGCAGACCGATGTCAATTTGCCGTTCATTACGGCCGATCAGCATGGCCCCAAGCACCTGAATGTGAAGCTGACTCGCGCCAAACTGGAAGGGCTGGTGGATGAGCTGATCGAGCGGACGATGGAGCCGTGCCGTAAAGCATTGAAGGATGCCGGGCTGTCGGCGGGCGACATCGATGAAGTGATTTTGGTCGGCGGGATGACCCGGATGCCCAAAGTGCAGGAAAAAGTAAAAGAGTTTTTTGGCAAAGAGGCGCATAAGGGCGTTAACCCCGATGAGGTGGTGGCCATGGGCGCGGCCATTCAGGGCGGCGTGCTGCAAGGCGACGTCAAGGACGTGCTGCTGCTCGACGTAACGCCCCTGAGCCTGGGGATTGAAACGCTGGGCGGCGTATTTACGCGCCTCATAGAGCGCAATACGACCATTCCCACGAAAAAGAGCCAGGTATTCTCGACGGCGGATGACAACCAGACCGCCGTTACGATCCGGGTCTTTCAGGGTGAACGCGAAATGGCGGCGGACAACAAACTGCTCGGCCAGTTCGATCTGGTGGGCATTCCGCCCGCTCCCCGCGGCCTGCCGCAAATCGAGGTGGCGTTTGATATCGACGCGAACGGGATCGTCAATGTCTCCGCAAAAGACAAGGCGACCAGCAAGGAGCAGCAGATTCGTATTCAGGCCTCCGGGGGGCTGACCGATTCCGAAATCGATAAAATGGTGCGGGATGCGGAATCTCATGCGGCGGAAGATAAGAAGCGCCGCGAATCGATCGAAGCGCGCAACCGTGCGGAGAGCATGATTCATGAGGCGGAAAAGAACCTCAAGGAACATGGCGCTTCCATTAAATCTTCTGACAAGGAAGCCATCGAAGAGGCGCTGAAGGATCTGAAATCGGTGCTGGATTCGAACAATAAGGAAACCATCGAGGAAAAATCGCAGGTTCTGGCGCAGGCATTGATGAAAATCGGTGAGGATATCTACCGTGCGCAGCAGGAAAAAGAGGCGCAGGGTGGTGGCGGGCAGCCGCAGGGCGAAGGCGGAGAGGATGCCGCGCCAAAAGACGGCGAGGTGCTTGACGCTGATTTTGAAGAACTGCGCGATAACGAAAAAGAATAAAGGGCGGCTTCGGGTTTCGGGTGTCGGGAGAAGAGGCTTCACCGCAATTGAAACCCGAGCGCCCGCAATCCGGAACCTGACGTATGAGCAAGCGCGATTATTATGATGCACTGGGTGTTAAACGGGATGCCACGGCAGATGAGCTGAAAAAAGCGTATCGCAAATTAGCGATGAAGTTTCATCCTGACCGCAATCCCGACGACCCCGAAGCGGAAAAGAAATTTAAGGAAATCAACGAAGCCTACGACGTTCTCAAGGATGAGAACAAGCGGGCGGCCTATGACCGCATGGGACACGCCGCGTTTGAGGCGGGCATGGGTGGCGGCGGAAGAGGCGGCGGAGGGTTTGACTTCTCCAGTGCGTTTTCCGATATTTTCGATGATTTGTTCAGCGATTTCAGCGGCGGAAAACGCCGGGGCGGCGGAGGCGGTGCGGAGAGTTCCGCCCAGCGCGGTGCCGATTTGCGCTACAATCTGGAAATTTCGCTGGAAGACGCCTTCAAAGGCAAACAGCAGAATATCACGGTCAGCACCTCCGTCACCTGTGGGGAGTGTAGCGGTTCGGGGGGGCAAAAAGGCAGCGCGCCCGTCGCCTGCCCGACCTGTCAGGGTGCCGGGCGGATTCGGGCGCAGCAGGGATTCTTCACCATTGAGCGTACCTGTCATACCTGTCAGGGTAGCGGCCGGATTATCGAAAAACCCTGTAAGGTATGTGCCGGAACCGGGCTGACGCGAAAAGACAAGACACTTTCCGTAAACATCCCTGCGGGTGTAGAAGACGGTACCCGTATTCGACTTGCAGGCGAGGGGGAGGCCGGATTCAGAGGAGGGCCTACGGGAGACCTCTATATTTTCCTTTCCATAAAACCTCACCGCTTTTTTAAGCGCGACGGTGCCAATATTCACTGCCAGATACCCGTTTCCATGGTGACGGCTGCCCTGGGAGGGACGGTGGAAACACCCGTTATCGGGGGAGGGAAAGTAAAGGTTACGATCCCGGAAGGAACCCAGACGGGCGCGCAGTTCCGCCTGCGCGGTAAGGGTATGTCGGTGCTGCGTTCCAGCGCCCGGGGGGATATGTATATCCATGCACAGGTGGAAACCCCTGTAAACCTTAACAAAAAACAGAAAGAATTGCTGCGGGAATTCGATGGTTCCGGGGGCGCAACGAATAGCCCGGAATCCGCCGGTTTCTTTGAAAAAGTCAAGGAATTATGGGATGATCTTAAGGAGTAGGCGATGAAGATTGCAGTGGCCGGATGCCTGGGAAGAGTAGGACGCACCCTGGTGGAGTATATTGGAGCCAGCAGCCATGAGCTGATAGGGGCTACGGTGCGTTCGGGACAGGAAGAAAAAGCCCGCGAACTCTTTTCTCAGGCAGGTATAAAAGCGCCTTTGCTCAGCGAAGATATTTCCATAATATTTGAGCAGGCGGATGCAGTGATAGATTTTACCCGTCCTGAGCATAGTGTGGCGATTGCGGAAGCGGCAAGCGCCGGAAATAAAATACATATTTGCGGCACGACCGGGTTTTCTGAGGAACAGAAGGAAAAATTTGCCCACTTCGCCACCAACGCCCGCATTGTATATGCACCCAATATGAGCCTGGGGGTGAACCTGCTGTTAGCCCTGAGTGAGCAGGTGGCGCGTGCGCTGGATGAAGAGTTCGATGCGGAGATATACGAAATGCATCACCGGCATAAAGCCGATGCGCCGTCAGGTACCGCCCTGGCGTTAGGGCGTGCAGTGGCCGCCGGTCGCGGCGTCGCTTTTGAAGAGGTGGCGGAATACGGACGCCAGGGTTTTACCGGCGAACGGATGCCCGGGCGTATCGGGTTTGCCGTGGCGCGGGGCGGCGATGTGGTGGGCGACCATACATTGAGTTTTGCCGGGATGGGGGAACGCATCGAGTTGACGCATAAGGCGTCCTCCCGACTGATATATGCGCGTGGGGCGGTTCGGGCCGCTACCTGGGCGCAGCACCAGAGCCCCGGGCTTTACGATATGCAGGATGTGCTGGGTCTGCGCTAAAAGAACAGCCGGGTAGCCAGCAGGCTTACGAAGAAGACGATGCCTCCACCCAGCACCGCACCCATGCCGATCACCAGCCTTTTCAGTTTTCTATACTCTGTCATGACGGTTTGCTATACCAGCGTGCATGGATGCAACGCAAGAATTTCATATTACGGCGCAGGAAGCGGGGAACCGGGTAGACGCTGTCCTGGCGGCAAGGGCGGTGTCGGGGCTTTCGCGCAGTCGACTGAAGGCGTTGATTCAGGAAGGATGCCTGCGGCGTGGCGGGGAAATCGTGGCCGATCCCGCCGCCCGGGTGCGGGAAGGGGAAACCTATCTGCTGGAAGTTCCCCCGCCCCGTCCCGTCTCACTGGTGGCGACGGCCATCCCCTTTGAAATAGTATATGAAGACGACCATGTGCTGGTGATTAATAAGCCCGCCGGACTGACGGTTCATCCCGCCGCGGGCAATGTCGATCATACGCTGGTAAATGCCTTGCTTGCGTATTGCGGGGATTCCCTGTCCGGCATTGGGGGCGAACTGCGCCCGGGCATCGTCCACCGGCTGGATAAGGATACCAGCGGGGTGATGGTCGTGGCCAAGCATGATGCGGCGCATCAGGCCTTGTCGGCGCAGCTGGCCGATCGCAGCCTGTCGCGTATCTATGCGGCGCTGGTATGGGGGCAACCCACCCCCATGCAGGGAAAGGTGGACGCCGCCATTGGCCGCTCGCCTGCCAATCGCAAGAAAATGGCGGTCGTCGGGAAGGGCGGGAAACCGGCGCTCACCCACTATCATACCCAGTCGACCTTTTATTCGCATCCCACGGCAAGGGCTGCGCAAAGCGCCATCGCTTCCCTCTTGCGCTGCACGCTTCAAACCGGCAGAACCCATCAGATTCGCGTGCATATGACCCATGCCGGGCACAGTCTGGTGGGGGATCCCACTTACGGGGGGCGTGCCGCGCCGCGCCTGACGCGCTTTAGTGAAGAGCAGTTGCCCGCAGACGTGCGCGACGCGCTGCTGAACTTTCCCCGTCAGGCGCTCCATGCGGGGGAAATAGGGTTTCTCCACCCCGTCACGGGGGCACCCATGCGTTTTAGCTGTAACTTCCCGGACGATATGGCCGAACTTATACATAGATGTGAGGGCGGGCTTATCCGGCATGGATAAACCGTTTTCCCTTCCCGTCACTTGAATTTTTAGGATGTATATATTATATAGGAAACGCTTTGCTCATTCAGGGCATTTCCCCAGGGAGTCGGCACGATGAGTCATTATAACCTGCCCGTCATAGCTTCGGATACCAGCCTTGGCCAGTATCTGGCTGAAATACGAAACTTCCCCATGCTGGAAGCGGAAGAAGAATACATGCTCGCCAAACGCTGGACGGAGCATACCGATTACGGCGCGGCGCAACGTCTGGTCACCAGCCATCTGCGCCTGGTGGTCAAGATAGCCAAAGGTTTTAAGGGCTATGGGCTTCCCGTGGGCGATCTCATTGCGGAAGGCAATATCGGCCTGATGCAGGCGGTCAAGAAATTCGATCCGGAAAAAGGTTTTCGCCTTTCCACCTATGCGATCTGGTGGATTCGTGCGGCGATACAGGAATATGTCCTGCGCTCCTGGTCGCTGGTGAAAGTCGGCAGCAGCGCCACCCAGAAACGCCTGTTTTTCAACCTGCGCCGTGTCAAGCAACGCCTTCAGGCGCTTGATCAGCGGGGCTTGACGGATGCCCAGGCGGAAGAAATTGCGCTGGAGCTGGATGTGGACGCGGTGGAGGTGATGGAAATGGATCGCCGCATGAGCGCCGTGGATCAGCAGTTGAATGCGCGCATCGGGCCGGACGGTGAACAGGAATGGATTGACCTGCTGGAGGAGCCTTCGCAGAATCAGGAAGTGGAGCTGGCGGCAAAAGAGGAAAAAACCCAGCAGATGGCACTGCTTACCTCCGCCATGGATACGCTCAACGAACGGGAGCGCGATATTATCCATGCCCGTCGCTTACGCGATACCCCCTCTACGCTGGAGGAGTTAAGTCAGGTCTATCGCATTTCCCGTGAACGTGTCCGCCAGATTGAAGCGCGTGCCATGGAGAAGCTGACGGAAGCAGTATTGGCCAAACGCGCCGCGTAACTTATTACGCCCAGGCCGCTTCCTGCATTAATTGTTCACGCATTTTATAATATTCCAGGCGACGGTGGGTGCGGTCGGCCTCCTGACAAATATGCTCCACGATATGAGAGAGTAAATCCTCTCCCCGAAGACGCGCCGCAAACACACGCTGCTGTAAAATATACTCGGGGCTTTGATAAAAAGACCGCAGGCGATTTTCCATAACGCTGATGGCGTGCCCGATGCGCTGGCGGTAATGGAGTAGGAATCCATGGCGTGTACGCGGCGGTAAAGCAGAGATGTGCTGCCATTCACTCTCAAATAATATTTTCCATAAACTTCCAAGCCGGTGTTGGCGATAGGCCTGGGTGACTTGTTTGATAAGGTCGGGGTCGTTCTCCTGCGATGCAACGTCGGGATGTAATTTACGCACCAGAAACAAATAAAGCTGGCGGATTTCCGTCTCCAGTTCGATTTTCTCCTCGTGCGGCGAGCCATGCTCCGGAAATCCGCCGGTTCGGTCTTCTTGCGAAGGGAAAGAACAGACGCTCTTCGGCTTCTTCTTCTGTATTAAAGGCGGCATGGAGGGAGAGGGTAAGGTGGCGAGATGCTGTCCGATTTTGTCGTAATACTCGGCAAGGAAGGCGGTAAGGTCGGCTTCGGTTTCCTTAAATTCCCGGCAAAGATAATCAAGCCGTACCGTCTGCTGGCGAATCGCCTCATCCAATGCCCGGGAAACAGGATGGGATTCGACCATGTCAGGCAGCCTCCAGTGCTTTACCGTAATGAATCCGGCGGTAACTTAACGCTTCGGCGACATGCGGTTGCCTTACCGTCTGTGCGCCCTCCAGATCCGCAATGGTGCGTGCGACACGCAGTATTCGCGTATAGGCACGCATGGAAAGCTTAAACTTTCCGGCGGCCTCTTCCAGTAATTTCTGTCCTGTCGCATCCGGCAGGGCAAAAGATTCCAGCGTGTTGCCCGAAGCACGCGCATTGATAGGCGAAAGTAACGAGGCGTCCGCGTAACGCGCCTGCTGAACGGTGCGGGCGGCGGCAATGCGTCGTGCAACGTCGGCACTGGATTCACCCGGCTGCTTGTTCATCATTTCCGCCGTATCCAGCATGGGCACTTCCACATGTAAATCCATGCGATCGAGCAGAGGGCCGGAAATCTTCGATTGATAATCTTCCGCGCACCGGGGAGCCTTGCCGCACGCAAGCGCGGGGTCGCTCACATAGCCGCACCGACACGGATTCATGGCCGCCACCATCTGGAACAGCGCGGGATAGGTCAGGTGGGCATTGACGCGAGCCACGGTGACCTCGCCCGTTTCCATGGGCTGGCGCAGCGATTCCAGCACCGTGCGCGAATATTCCGGCAATTCGTCCAGAAACAGCACCCCATGGTGCGCCAGAGAGATTTCGCCCGGCTTTGCCCGCTGGCCGCCCCCCACCATCGCCGCAATGGAGGCGGAGTAATGCGGTGCGCGAAAGGGGCGTTGCTGGCTCAGCCGACCTTCGACGATCGCCCCGGCGACGCTGTAAATCATGCTTACTTCCAGGATTTCTTTGGCCGTCATAGGGGGCAGGATGCCCGGAAGGCAGGAGGCCAGCAACGATTTACCCGTTCCCGGCGGTCCCATCATCAGCAGATTATGACCTCCGGCAGCGGCGATCTCGAGCGCACGCCGGGCGGCATATTGTCCGCGTACATCGCGCAAATCCGCCGTCGAGGGGGGAGCTTCCGGAGAAGGAGGAGCCGGGGGAGAAAGCACCTGACGTCCCTTAATGTGGTTAAGCAACGCTGCCAGCGATGTGGGCGCCAACACCTCCAGTTCACCCGCCCAGGCCGCCTCTCTTCCGCAGGCGGCGGGGCAAATGATGCCTTGCCCCGCGGCACTGGCGCCCACGGCGGCAGGCAGGATACCGGAAACGGGCAGAATGCGTCCATCCAGCGATAATTCCCCCAGCACATAATAGTCCGACACCGCATCGTGCGGCACCACGCCCATTGCAGCCAGCAACCCCAGGGCGATAGGAAGATCGAAATGGCTTCCTTCCTTGCCCAGATCCGCAGGCGCAAGATTGACGATAATGCGTTTGGCGGGCAAGGCCAGCCCCAGGGAGAGTATGGCGGCGCGCACGCGCTCGCGTGACTCCGCGACGGCCTTATCCGGCAACCCCACCACCATAAAAGCGGGCAGTCCCGGGGAAACCTGCACCTGCACTTCGACTTCAGTGACATGAATGCCCTGAAAAGCAACGGTTTTAATGTGTGCAACCATGGTGGAATCCACTTTTCTGTCGGCAATGAGAGTGAGGGTCAGATAACCGGATTTTACCAAGAAAATAAAGGGATTTATAAGAGTTCATTTAGCTTAATTTAATAAAGTTTCGCCATAATGCGGCCTAGGAGAGGCTTCTGCTAAGGAAGTCCTTAATTTTTATGGCTTAGAGTTAATTAAAACGCTAAAAGCAGACCGATGCCTACGACAACCACGCACTATCGCACGCCGCGAGTTCGCAATCTGATTGCGTTCAGCTCGTGTATTATGCTGCTGTTTGGCGTGATCGTGCTTTATCAGGCCTTCCGCGAATTTGATATCGCCAAAGAGAAGGGCAAGCAAAATGCCGAGCGTTTGGTCACGATTCTGTCCGATCAGATAGAGCTTACGTTTCTGACAGTGGATTTATCGCTCCAGCGAGCGGTGGAGCGTCAGTATATGAACCAGCTTTTTGGAGGGCATCTCCCGGAAGATATGGTGCAGAATTTTAAGGTGTGGATCCGTGAAACGCCACAGATCATCTCCATCATGCTGGTGAACCACAAAGGCGGGATCGAGCTGGCGGTGCAGGATCCGCGCTATGACGGCTGGATGAATTACGAGCAATCCATGGAGCAGACAGAGCCGTTCCTGGAGCTAAAAAACAATCCGGACAAGGAAGTGTATGTCGGCCCGAATTTTAATCAGAATTCGGAGTATGGAAATTTAATTGTCGTGGCGCGCCGCATTTACAATATTGATGGCACCTTCGGCGGCATTGTGCTGGCTACGGTGTATAGTGAGTACTTCCTCGACTTTTTCCGCTCGGTGGATGCGGGCACCAAGCGTTATATGTCGCTGATGCTCTCCGACGGGCGCAATCTGTTCGCGGACACCCACCACCCGCGTAGCAATAATACCCTGCTTACGGCGCTCATGCCAACGATCATCAAGAACGATCAGACCAGTAGTAAGCTCACCACCAAAATCGAGGATGTGGATGGCTCGCTGGAATTGCTCTCGTATAAATTTTTGCCCAATCTGCCACTGGTGGTGTCCGTCATCATTGATGAAGAGGATTTTCTCTCGGCCTTTTGGCAGGAGCGTTTCAAAGACCTTTCCTTCCTGGCTATCTTTACCGTGTTTGGCTCGGTGCTGTCTTTCTTTGCGCTGACCATGGCCAAGCAGATTATCCGTGTGGAAGAATCGGAAGCCGCGGCGATTCTCGCTTCTCAGGCGAAATCCGAGTTCCTTGCCAATATGTCGCATGAATTGCGCACGCCGCTCAACGCCATTATCGGTTTTTCGGAGATGATGAATTCCGGTTATTTCGGCCCGCTCAACGCCAAACAGAAAGAGCGGATGAACGACATCAATCTTTGCGGCAATCACCTGCTGCATCTTATCAGCGACATTCTCGAATTTTCCAAGGGCGAGGCGGGCAAGCTGGAGATCGTGGAGGAGAAAATCGCGCTGCGCGACATTATCGACGAGGTGGTGCGCATGATGGGCGAGAAAGTGAAATCCAAAGACGTGCGTCTGACCACCGACGTGCCGGTAAAATGCCCCCTCCTTTTTGCCGACAAACGCAAGGTGAAACAGATACTGCTCAATCTGGTGTCCAACGCGGTGAAGTTTACGCCGCAAAGCGGGGAGATCAAACTGACGGTGCGGGTGGACGGCAACGGGGCGCTGGTGATCTCGGTCGCCGATACCGGCATCGGCATCGCGGAAGAAGACATCCCCACGGCGCTGTCAGTCTTCGGGCAGGTGCACAGAAGCCGCAGTCACGAAGGCACCGGGCTGGGTCTGCCACTGTGCCGCATGTTCGCCGAACTCCATGGCGGCAAACTCGCGCTGGCCTCGGTGGTCGGCGAGGGCACGACCGTGCGCGTGATCTTCCCGGCGCAGCGGGTCATTTACCAGGAATCCGACGAAGACGCGATGGCGTCGTAACCGTCTTTCCGTTTTCTTTGCATTACGTTGTCGTGCATCGGGCTCGGCGTTGCTCATGTACTTCTATGTACACTCCGCACGCCTCGCCTCGCACTCCTAGTACTGCTTTGAAATCGGAAAGACGGTTTTATCGTTTTTTCCGTCATGACTGACGGGTTTGTTTTCTTTTTATGTCCCCGGCTCGCGTCTCCTGACTTCGCTTCTTGTCCTCCTCACATAATAAAAAAAACACTGTCATTCCCCGGATTTTGTCAGGAGACAAAATCATAGGGGAATCCATCTTTCTAAGAATGCAGGCTTTAGCGTAGCCGGTCAGCAGACCGGCGTGCGGTTGATACATCGCTTTGTTTTAGAACTTTGTGCACTGGAGTGAAAACAAGGGAGAATTTTAAAAATTTTGAAAACGGAAATTTTTGTTTAGATGAGGCGTATAAATGCCATTATATTTCTTTAGCCAGTTCTCTAAAGCGTAATTTTCTATTTCCTCATTTCCATCAGTCCCAGAGATTCTAAAAATTTCTTGACCAACTTGAGTAAACATAACCTTTCCAATATGAAAATCTGATTTTTCCTTTTTAAGGATAATGTTTATGAGCTTTCCGAAGTAACTAACTGTTATTTCTTTGGGCTGATTTTTCAGAATAAACCCAGAAGTATAATTAAAGTTAATTAAACCAATGGAATCCAAATGATTAAGGGAAGCAAAATTCAAGTTGTATCTATTAGGTAATTCGTCTGACGAATCAAATATTAAAGGATAACACCCTCCGGATGTCCAAACAAAACGGCATAAATTACTAAATAGCTCTGCGTCATTTCTTGTTAATGAAGCCAAGTTAAATATAGAACGCTTAGAAAATGCACCGGGATGATTGGCCTCTCCTGCTAATAATCTGGCCCAGAGACTCTGCATATCTTTATCTGATGTAAGACGACATTTCTCAAAAAACTCTGCAAGCCAATCTTCGTCAACTTTTTCAGGAGAAGAGTTTTCGCTCAAATGTTCCATTGCTTCTGTGGCAATGGATTCCATATTTTCTTGTTTTCGTCCCTCTTCTCTTGTTAGCCGTTCTAAAGCACGACGTTCAATCTCATTAATTTCTATTTTCCCGATAGCTTTAATTTTATCGGCTTCTACTTCTGCTTGCGCGAGGTTTTTTATATGGTGAGGCTCATACCAAGTGCCAATTGCATTTGAAACTTTCTCAATAAATTTTGTGCAAGGCTCAGATAGGCCTTTAGCGTCAATGTGAATAAGTTTGCCTTCGCTCATGGAACTCTCTCAAAACTATTGCTAAAATTTATAGCAAGTTGAGCAGAAAAGAGCAATGTTCAGCCAATATACTCCTCATGCGCTGCCGCGATGGTGGCAAGTCTCGCAATCAGCGAGAGTGCGCCGCAGACATCGGAGTCTTTCGCGATTTGGGAGGCGCAGCCCTGCATGGGGAAGAACTGCATTCCGGGTGCGTTCAGGCTGATTTCGCCGTCGCGCTCGGGATGGGCGCGGTACATGCCGCCTGCTACCTGCGCATCAATCAGATACAGCAGCGGCTCGGCGGTCATGCCCTCCACGCGGTCGATGGTCGGCACGCCTTCCTGAATAATCACTTCCGTATTCTGCGCACCTTCTTTTATCACATCCATCTTATGGCGCGTCTTCTTGTTCATCTCATACACTTCCTCGCCTGAGCGCGCCGTCATGATGCCCATGCCGTAAGTGCCGGAGTCAGCCTTGATATAGACATACGGCGTATCGGTGATGCCGTGTTGCTCGTATTTGAGACGTAAGGCGCGAATGAGTTTCTCCACCCCCAGCGCCACGCATTCCAGCCCCGCTTTCTCACGAAAATCAAGTTTGCCGCATTGGTGGAAGAGGGTGGAAATCTGCCAGCCCTCCAGCCCGAAGGCGCGGGCGAAATCCTCCGCCAGCCGGTTATAGCGCAGAAAATGCTCGCTCTTGCGCCGGCGGTACCACCCCATGCCGGGAGGGGGAATGACGGGAATGGAGATGTCTTGCAAAATAGGGGGCGCGCCCGAGCTGAAATCATTATTGACCAGAATCAGATCGGGGGCGAAGCCGTCCACCGTGCGCACGCGCTCGCCTTCACGCAGAAGCGGCGAGGAAAACAGCGTCGAGCCGTCCGAGGTGGTCAGAGGTACAGGCTCGCTCACCCCTTCCTCGATGCGCCCCAGCATGACCTCGAATCCGGCCGCCTCCAGAATCCCCAGCAATGCCTGAAGATTGTCGATATAGCGGGCGTTGCGGGTATGGTTCTCGGGGACGAGCAGAATGCGCCGGGTTCCGGTGCCGCACCGCTGGAGGAAGTTGCGCGTAAGCTCCGCAGCGCGCTTGCGTGCTTCCGGACAAAGATTGTTAAAACCGGCGGGAAATAAATTCGTGTCTACCGGGGCAAGCTTATAGCCGCTATGACGAATATCCACGGAAGAATAAAACAGGCGCGAACATTTTTTCTTCTGACTCTCCAGCCAGGACTCTACTTCCTCACGGCGCGAGGTGAGAATGTTATCCAAATCCTGAAGTATCATTGTTCTTCCCCCCTGAAATCCGGCGTCTCGCTCCAGTCGCCCCGCGCCGACTGGATACAGGCGAGCGCAGCGATGGCGGCGGTTTCTGCGCGCAGGATGCGTGGCCCCAGCCCGACCGGCACAGTATAAGGCAGACGATGCAGCCAGTCGCGTTCTTTCGGTGAGAACCCGCCTTCCGGCCCTATCAGCAGGGCGAGTTTGTCCGTGGTGAGTGTCTTTAATGCGTCGGCGATGGGGACGCCGCTGCCCGATTCGTCGCAGTAAATCAGCGGGCGATCCGGCGGCCAGTCCGCCAGACGCTTCTCAAGGGGCTGGAAATCATGCAGCGGTGGCACGTCAAAACGCTCCGTTTGTTCCGCGGCCTCCACGGCCTGCGCGTGCAGGCGCTCGCTGCCCACCCGGCTGGCATTGGTATAGTCGGTATGGACGGGGTAGAGTTCCGCCACGCCCAGTTCGGTGGCCTTCTCTACCAGAAAATCCACCCGCCCGGCTTTAATAGGCGCGAAAAGCAGCCATATATCAGGAACCTGCCGGGGGGGACGGGTTTTTTCCAGAATAGTCACCTCCACGGATTTTTTCCCCAGGGTAGAGATTTCCGCTCGCCACTCGCCCTCGTGCGCGTTAAATAACAGGAGATGCTCCCCGGCGCGTGCGCGCAGGACGGAAAGCAGGTAATGTGCGGTCCTGGCGGGTAGCGCGAAGCGGCCAGAGGCCTGCAACGGCTCCTCGCAGTAAAGACGCGCCCGGGGTTTGGGAGAGGGAGGCTTCATGGTGGTTGAGCATAATTCGTCGGGCGTATTAGTAAAGTTTGATCTGGTGAGACGCGCATGATTTTATTGCCCTACTCCGCCTACTATCGCCTGATGCGGCTGGACAAGCCGGTGGGTATCTGGCTGCTGCTGTGGCCGTGCTGGTGGTCGGTGACGCTGGCGGCGGGGGAGCTGCGCCCCGATCTGCTCGCGCTATTCTTCCTTGGCGCAGTGGCGATGCGTTCGGCGGGCTGCATTATCAACGACATCACCGACCGCAGGATCGACGCGCAGGTGGAGCGTACGAAACTTCGTCCTATCGCCAGCGGCGAAGTCTCCGTGGGCGAAGGGATGGCGCTGGTATTCCTCCTGCTGACCCTCTCGCTGGCCATTGCTCTTATGCTGGGCTGGGAGGTGGTGAAGCTCGCTTTTGTATGGTTGTTACCTGTCATGGCCTATCCCTGGATGAAGCGTCTCATGGGGTGGCCGCAATTATTTCTGGGGCTGACCTTCAATGCCGGGGCGATCATGGGCTGGGTCGCGGTGCGCGGTACGGTGGAGTGGCCTGCGATCTTTCTCTATCTGGGAAGCATCTGCTGGACGCTGGGCTATGACACGATCTATGCGCATCAGGATAAAAAGGATGACAGTCGCCTGGGCGTTCATTCCACCGCACTGGCGTGGGGGCGGCATACAAAACGCTGGGTGCTGGGCTTTTATAGTCTTTTTGTGTTTTTTCTGGGGCTTTGCGGTGTCCGGCTGCATTTGCCCGCTCTGTATTTTTGCTTTCTTGCCGCCGTATGTACCCATTTGCTGTGGCAGGTTGCGGTCGTCCGACTGGAGGATCCACAAGATTGCCGCCGCGTTTTCCGTTCCAACCAATGGACAGGCGCGCTGATTTTTCTCGTGATTCTTTCCGTTACCAGCGCAGGCCTTAATAACTGGGCGGTTCTCCCCCTAAAAATTTAGCAAATATTTACCATTTACTGGCATAGTCAAAAGAGGGGAAACACAGCCCGGAACCCAACATGTCGGAACCAGTTTATTATGCCGGTGAATCGGAAGAGCAAAGACGTGCCGCTATGGAAACAGTGCGTAGTACGGCGCTGTCCGCTGCCCCGCAGATGCGCCATGGCAGTGACGTGGGGGTCGCCCGGGCGCGGATGTGTATGACGATGAACAATCAACCGGTCGGCTATGTAAACGGGTATCCCCGCGACTTCACGGAACTTCTGCAAGATATTATCAAGCAGAACGTGGCGGCTTCCACGCATGGGGCGCTGCTCGTTATTTCCATCGATAATATCGCCATGATTATGCGTGGCTATGGCCATGAGATTTCCGAGCAGGTGATTCGGTCGCTCATGGAAAAAATCGGTTATATGCTCTCGCCGCAGGATGTGATCTCGCGCCTCCAGAAAGACCAGATCGGCCTTATCCTGCCCCAGATACAGGAAATGTCGGCGCGGGAATTTGCGACGCAGCTCCATCTTGCGCTGCAAGGGTTTGGGTATGAATCGGAATACGGTTCCTTGCATGTGTTATGTTCGATCGCCTGCATCAGCATCCCCAAGACGACGAGCAGCGCAGCGGCGGCGCTGGATCAGGCATTTATCAGTCTCAAAGGCAAGCAGGGGATTGTGTTCCCCGTGCTGGAGGAGTTGCCCCGCGCTTCGGCGAATTGCCGTCAGGAAATGGGGTTGGCGAATTATTTATCCCGCGCCATTCGCGAGAACCGCCTGCGCCTTGCGTATCAGCCGATTATCAGCAGCAAGACCGGCGAAATATCGCATTACGAAGCCTTGTTGCGCAATATCAGTGACGACGGACGCATTTCTTCGGCGGGCGCGTTGATTCCCGTTGCGGAGCGGATGGGCATGATCCAGATGATCGACCACTGGGTGCTGGAGAAGGTGGTGGAAGAGCTGCGGATATCCAACAACGTATCGCTGGCCTTTAATGTTTCCAACCTGACAACGGATGACGAGACATGGCTGGACTATCTCAAAGAGTTGATTGGCAACGATCCCGATGTCGCCAGTCGCATGATTGTGGAAATCACGGAAACCGCCATTCACCGCGACTTGTCAAAAACCGCGTATTTCGTGGCCTCCATCCAGGCGCTCGGCGCACAGGTGGCGCTGGATGATTTTGGGTCGGGCTACACCTCCTTCCGCCAGCTTAAATCGCTGTCCATCGACATGGTGAAGATCGACGGCGCGTTCATCCGCGATCTCGTGGATAACGCCGATAACCGCTTTTTCGTAAAAACGCTGCTGGATTTCACGAAAGGGTTTGGCCTGAAATCGGTGGCGGAGTTTGTGGAAAACGGTGAAATCGCCAAAATGCTGATGGATCTGGGCGTGGAATATATGCAGGGCTATTATTTTGGCAGACCGGAGAACCACCGTTCCTGGAACAAAGAGGACGAATAACTCTTCTGTGCGTAATCTATTGAGTTCTTCCCATTAATTTTCTATACCATCCCCCGTGTGCCGGATTAGCTCAGAGGTAGAGCAACCGCCTTGTAAGCGGTAGGTCGTCGGTTCAATTCCGACATCCGGCACCAGCTGAGGGATCGCATCGGATCCCGGAAAACCGTATTTCCAAAGATGTGTCCTTGCGCTGGCAAACAGGATATAATGCAGGGACTCCCGCTCCATCCATCGCTTCTGAAGGGAAAAAGTACGGTGACGACAAAACACCTCCCATCTACACGCTGGGGATATGCCCTTATCCCCCTTGCCATGCTCGCCCTGGGTATCTATGGAATGGTGGGTATACCCGCACCAGACCCGGTTGCGCAGGCAAGGCAGGAAGAAGGCTCCGCAGCTTCCTCTTCTCAGGAGCTTCCCATTATTTATGTGGCAAAGCTGGAGTTTAGTCACAAGGTGGGCGCATCACCCTGCCCGCAGGAGGCCGGGGCGGTCAGCATGGGCGCTTTTAGCAAGGAGCGCAGCAAACTTACCGAACTGGAAGTGACGGGAAAAGTTGCGCCCTTTATCCGTGTGGCTCCCCTGGCTCCCAGCGGGGAAGGCGTGCGGATCACGCTGATGGCCAGCTTTACCTGTGACCGGCTGGAGAAGGGGCTTTATACCGGAACGGTAGAGGCCACCTTACGGGGACTGGAGTCCGGCAAAAGCGGCCATATCTCCCTTCCTGTGATCGGCACGGTGTATTAGCGCGACGGGGGCGCTACGCCCGTCTTCTAACGGTTCCATGGCATACGCGAAAGCACCATCGCCATGCCGCACCAGCCGGTCAGCCCGGCAAATAACAGTCCCGCGCCGAAAAATCCGGCAAGCGCAAACGCCCTCGGGGTCACCAGAAAACCTGTCGCAACACTCAGTAAAATAAGCGCGCCGACGGCAATCTGCACCTGGCGCATAAGAGGCAAGGGCTGGACGCCGCCGGTTTGTTTCCCGATTACGGGCAGCCCGGCCGCCTGCCACGCGGCGATCCCGCCTTCCAGATTATAGGCGGGTCTGGTGCGATGTAACGCGCAGGCCTGTGCGCCGCGCCCGCCCTTTTGACACTGAAACACCAGTTTTTGCGTCGCGGGAAGCGTCATACCGGCCAGCGTCTCCTCCACCCTGGCAAGGGGAATGGACATGGCCTGCGGGATATGCGCCGCAGCGAATTCCTCCGCCTCGCGGACATCGACCAGCAGGGCTTCCCCACTGTCGAGCCAGCTCTTTAATGTGGAGGGATCAATCATTTCCATGGTTGTCATATCATAACTCGCTTAATTGTTGTCGGGTTTGCAATACATGTCGTAGAGAATGCCAATAATGCGCGCAATATGGGGATTGCAGATATAATAATAGAGCGTGCGATGTTCGCGCCGATAGTCCACCATCCCCTCATCGCGCAGACGCGCAAGATGCTGAGACATTGAACTCTGCGATACATTAATATGTTCCAGCAGTTGCGTGACGCTTCTTTCTCCCTGGGAGAGCAGGCACAATACCAGCAGGCGGTGCGGATTGGCCAGGCCTTTCAAGAAGGCGGCGGCGTCGGCTGCTTTTTCCTGCATGGGCTGCATTTTTGTCTTGCCTCGGTTTATGTTTATATGATATTAGAATTATATAAACTGAAAAGGAGAAAGTCAATGACCAAAGATTACAAACAGATCACCGGCGACATTAATCAGTATATCGGCGAGCTGCGCTCGCTCGCGCCGGAAACCATGAAGGGGTTTTCCGCCATGGCCAAAGCCGCGACCGATGATGGTGTGCTGGATAAAAAAACCAAGGAATTAATCGCGCTGGCCATTGGCGTGGCGGCGCGCTGCGACGGCTGCATCGGGTTTCATGCCAAAGCCGCCCGTAAGCTCGGCGCTACCCGCGAAGAAGTGGCCGAGACGCTGGGCATGACCATCTATCTGGGGGGCGGCCCGGCACTGATGTATGCGGCGGATGCGCTGCGCGCCTACGATCAGTTCGGTGAGGGATAATTCGCGTCAGGCTGGGGGAGCCTACCCAACGATCTCGATGTCGCTGAAGAAGAAGCGGATTTCGTTCTCCGCGTTTTCCTCGGAATCGGAGCCGTGGACAGTGTTGCGGCCGATATCCTCGCCGAAAAGCTGGCGTATCGTGCCCTTGTCGGCCTTCGCGGGATCGGTGGCGCCCATGACTTCGCGGTTCTTCGCCACGGCATTCTCGCCTTCCAGCACCTGAACCACCACGGGAGAGGATACCATATATTCCACCAGCTCACCGAAGAAGGGGCGGTCTTTATGAATGGCGTAAAACAGACCGGCCTGCAGGCGGGAAAGGCGCATACGTTTCTGCGCGACGATGCGGAGTCCGCTTTCTTCGAATACTTTGTTGATGGCGCCGGTCAGGTTGCGTTCGGTTGCATCCGGCTTGATGATGGATAAAGTGCGCTGAATCGCCATGTGATAGTGTCCTCTCTGGTTGGGGTTCAAGCGACTTATACTATTTCTCTTAGCGTTTCAAGCCCTAAGCGTTCCCACTTGGGCGTTGAATCCTGACGCTAAATAGGCTAGTCTCCCACCACATATTGTGGATGAGGGCGATGTATACCCATAGATTTATACTTATGGTACCAATCTTTCTCTTAGCGGCCTGTTCCAGCCCGCATTTGGACGCATTGCGCAAGGTGGAGTTGCCAAAAGACCCGTATCAGGCGACGCTCGCTTCCCAGTACCGTGTGCTTTCCGAATCGGCGGAGGGCGATCAACGCTGGAAGGCGGCGCAGCTTTACGCGGACAAAGGGATGGCGGCGGCCTATGGGAAGGACGTGCAGCCCGAAGATCCGACGGCATGGAGAGTGCAGGGCGCGACGCTGGAAGAACTTACCGATGCGCGGATGCAATTGATTTCCGCCGTGAACGCGCAGGCCAAAGCGTCCTCGCCGCGTGCGGCGGCCAATGCCGTCGCATTTTATGATTGCTGGGTGGAAAACGCGGCTTCCGGCAGCGAGGATGCGGCGATCTGCAAAGAGGGTTTTGAAGAGGCGCTGGGTGCGCTTACCCGTCCTCTTACGCCCGTGGAAGGAACAGGGGTGCCTGCGGATGTCCCGCTTTCCACCTCTTTTCTGATTTTCTTCGGATGGGACGAAGCGATGCTCAATACGCAGGCGGAAGATGCAATCGGCAAGGTGAAGGCGTATCTGGCGACGCTTCAGAAGGCGGGCTATGAAATTGTCGTCAACGGCCATACGGATACCTCCGGCGATGACAGCTATAACCTTACTCTCTCTAACGCACGCGCCGACGTGGTGAAGGGGGCGCTGGTGGAGTCGGGCATCGCCGCGGAGAAAATCACCACTTACGGTTTTGGCGAGTCCGATCCCCGGGTGAAGACACCGGACGGTGTGCGCGAGCAGGCCAACCGGCGCGTTGAGATTTTCATCGAGTAGGGCGGTGCATTTCTACCTGCATAGTTTCTCCGACCGTATTTTCCTGATTACCCTTGCCCTGTTGGCCGCAGTCGTGGCGGGTGGGGCGCTGCATCTCCACCGCGTCCTGCTGCTCGACCGTCCGGCCACCATCGCGTGCGCATTCTTCGCGGGGATGGAGCGCAAGCTCAATCGCCCGGGACGCGCTGCGGGTACGCGCCGTCTGCGCGGCGTGCTACTGGTGGTTGTGACATGGGCAGGGTGTATGGGCGTGGGGTGGCTGGTAGGGGGGCTATCGGAAACGTCGCCCTGGGGCATGGGTTTGGAGGTGGCGCTCCTGACGCTTGGGCTCCCCATTGGCGAAGGCTACGCCCAGGCGCGCAGCGTCCAGCGCGCTTTTGGCGACAAAGAGAACGCCCGCGGATTTGCTCTTGTCGCCCCCCTGGCGCGAAGGGACGATATGCCCTCGGATATGCATATGGCGCTACGCTCCATGGTGGAATATCTGGCGCTGCATTTTTCCCGCCGCACGGTGGCGCCGGTGTTTTGGTATGTGGCGCTGGGGTTGCCCGCCATGTTGTTCGTGGCGGCGCTGGGGGTGATGGATCGCACGTTCGGCAGCCGCGCTTCCGTCTATGCTTCCTTCGGTGCGGCGGCGGCGCGGCTTGACGACATAGCACAAATAGTGCCCGCACGCATTGCGGCGCTTCTGTTCGCGGTAGCGGCGTCCTGTGCCCCCGGTTGCAATCCGGGGCGCGCTTTGCGGGGGATGGCGGCGGGGGCAGGCAAGACCGTATCTCCCAATAACGGGGTGGTGCTGGGAGCTGTGGCCGGTGCATTGGGCGTCGCCCTGGCCGGGCCGCGTGCTTTTAAGGGGGTGCCCATACCGGATGCGTGGATCGATTTTGGCACCGCCAAGCTGGCGTTGGTGCATCTGGCGCGGATGAATTATCTCTATCTGTGTGCGGTGTGTCTGCTGACGGTGGGGGTTGCGGCGATGAATATACGGGATTTTTCCTTCCCTCTTTCCCCGTAAGCGAAAACCATAGACACTGGCAGGCAATACGCGCTATAACCACTGTCGTTCACAGGGAAGTTGCAGGGTGAAAATCAAACCACCGTTTCTCGGCCCCAAACATGAGGCTGCGTCTGACGCACTTGAACGTGCGGTTAACCAACACAGCCACGATTATGTCAGTCTTGGTGAGTTGATGCACGCGCTCCATGAGCGTGGCTTCGGCCTTTTGATGCTGGTGCTGGTGTTGCCCAATTGCGTGCCGGTGCCTTTGCCGCCGGGCATCTCCACCATTTTCTCGCTGCCGCTGCTGTTTCTTTCCACCCAAATGCTGATGGGACTGGATTCGCCCTGGCTGCCCGGCTGGCTGCATAAGAAAAAAATCAACCGCAGAACCCTGGCGAAAATCATTTCGCGTGCCAATCCCCGCCTGAAGAAAATCGAGATATTGCTACGCCCTCGCCTGTCTTTTGCTTCTACGCATACGGGGGAAAAGCTGCTGGGGGGGTTTTGGCTGATTTTTTCCCTTAGCATCGCCATCCCGCTGCCCATGACCAATTTTATTCCCGGCGTGGGGATTCTGGTATCGGCGCTGGGTCTGCTCAGCAAGGATGGGGTGGTGCTGTTGCTGGGCATTCTGATCGGTCTGGGGGGGATCGTTGTCACTACGATGGTGATTTTCCTGGGCGCACAGGCCGCCAGCGCCTTGCTGGACTATGCGGCGAATTTTATAGGAACTATGGGAAATTAGCCCCTTTCCCCTGCGCCCTACCTTCTGATCGTAACAAAAACTTCATGGAAAATCGGGTGCTTGCCCATTCCTCCCGCGCCCCGTATCGGCTATACTTTATGGTGGAATAGCATCACTACAGAGAAGCATGGCTAAAAAGCAGCAAGAACCTATCCGTTTTGACGACAACCCGGTACATACCGGGGTGACGAAAGATACGGCCAGTACGCCCGGTTATTTCCGCCTTCTGTTGCCGGGCGCTATGGCTCGCTATGTGCTGCGCTCCCTGGTAGAGTCCTCACCCCATATTATTTCCGACCTGCATCGTCTGGGGTTAAAGAAGGTGCCACTGGGACGCTCCGACCATCTTTTTACCGATGTGGAGGCGTTGACGGGAAGAGTGGCGCAAGCATTTGTTGATATTGATAAGAATGATTCATCGGCTCAGGATCAGGCGGTACAAGCTGCGCTTGATTCCGATTTGGGGAAAAATCTCCAACGAAACCTGAGAAACGAAGGGATCAAAACCGATGAACTCGGAGAGATTTTGCAAAAATCTGCTGAAAGGACGACATATGAATCAAAAAATGATTTTTATGGCCGTCGCTTCAAGGATTTCGGGGGCGAGATTGAAAAAACCGTCACTGGCAATGCCGTAAGCCGCCTCTACGATTATGGATTGGGTGCAGGCAGCTTGCTGATGACCGGGTATTACGCCAACCGGGTGGCCAGCGATATTAAGAAAGTATTTGCCGAAACCGTGGCGTATGAATTCGATAAAGACCCTAAAAACGTAACGTACCGCGATCTGTGGCATAGTAAAAACCTGTTGGTGAAAGAGGTTCGGGAAAATTTTATTGAAAAGAACCTGGGGCGCGTCGGTACGGATCTTATTTTCTTCGCGGGGGCTTTGGGACATATTCCCGGCCTCGGGTTCTTGAAGAAATACCGGTGCTTCGGTGATATTGGAGTAGGAGCGAAAGGCCTCCAGCTAGTAGGGGAAATACTCAATAAGAATACGACAATTTTTGTTGATCTTGTTCAGCTCATTGACAATAAAATGAATCCCCTCAAAGGGTTGGGTGCGCCCATCACCGTAGCGGACACGTTCGATCTCTATCAGAAATATACGCAGGCGCACGACCCCAAGGCGACCTTCCGCGATGCGCTTTCCGGCCAGAATCACGACGGGCGCGACTGGGGGAAGGCGCAGGCCATTTTCCGCCGGGTGTCGGAGCTGATGAACCTCACCTATAAATACAAGCATGTCGGCCATCAGCCCAGCGACAACGAAAAAGAGCAGGCTAATTTTCCTTTACCGAAATTCTTATATCTCCTTGGCAATGGGTTGATCGACACCTATAAGCCCGAAGAAACCCTTGCCTATGTGGAGGTGGCCAATAGCTATGGCATTCCGGCCGTCAGGCAGCTGCAACGGGCGCTGGAGCGCGGCATTCCCGTCCAGCAGGCATTGGTAAATTACCCCGAAGAATTACGCCAAAGCATTCGGGATATACAAAAGGGCGGGGAACGAAACGAAGCGACAAGCACTGTCCCGCTGACAGACGGAGACGTGGTGCCGGATACTAAAATCCATTCTGCCTCCGATATCATGGCGATGCATTCTTTCTCGCCGCACGCCCAGCTGGGGGCATAAGGCGCCCCCTTCGTTTTTCTTTATTATTCCTCTTGCGGACGAAGAAGACCCCCGGCAAGCCGGGCAAGCGCCAAAGGATAAATCCTGTGCTCTTCCTTATGGACGCGCTCGGCCAGCGTGTGCGGCGTATCTCCGGGCATTACCGGCACTTCCGCCTGGAGGACGACCGGCCCCGCATCCATTTCCGGCACGACGAAATGGACGGTGCAGCCGGTGGTTTTTACGCCGCTTTCCAGCACGCGGGCATGGGTGTTTAGCCCCTTGAAGGCAGGCAGCAGGGAGGGGTGGATATTCAGCATCCGGCCTTCCCACTTTCGCGTAAAATCCGCGGTGAGCAGGCGCATGAAGCCCGCAAGGCAGACCAGCTCGATCCGATGCTGAATCAAGAGCTTGTGCAAAGCCTCGTCGAACGCTTCGCGGGAGGAAAAGTCCCGATGCGAAAGCACTTCTACCGGCACCCCGGCGTTGCTTGCCCGCGTAATGCCATAAGCATCGGCCTTATTGGAAATGACCAGCGAAATGGTAGCGGGAAAATCCTCGGCACGGGCGGCATCCAGCAATGCCTGAAGGTTGGAGCCGTTACCGGAAATTAAAACCGCCGTACGCTTTTTCATTATTTTCACTTAGAGTTAGGGGAGAGAAGGAGGCATTTCCACACGCGCAAAGCCGGTAACCCAAGGGATGACCTCACCGAGATGAAAGACCGTTTCCCCCGCTTCGCGGAACGTGGCGGCGACCGCTTCCGCCTCTTCGGGCGAGACAATGACCACCATCCCAATGCCGCAATTGAAGGTACGGTACATCTCCTGCATTTCGACCTTTCCCAGATCACGCAGCCAGGCAAACGCGGGAGGCAGAGAAAATGCGTTATGGAAAATGCGAATTCCCAGGTTTTCCTGCAGCACACGCGGAATATTCTCGAGCAATCCCCCCCCTGTAATATGGGCCAGCGCCTTCACGCCGGGGTGTTTCCGTAATGCTGTCAGGCAGGAGCGCACATACAGGCGCGTGGGCGTCATCATCCACTCCCCTATGCTGCCTCCCTCAGGAACGGGCGAATCATAACTCAGGCCGCTGATTTCAATAATCTTTCTTGCCATGCTGAACCCATTGGAATGGAGGCCGCTGGAGGCCAGCCCCAGCACCACATCTCTTTCCATAATGTTGTTCCTGGGAAGGATTTGATCGCGTTCCACGGCACCCACCGCAAACCCGGCCAGGTCGTACTCCCCCTCTTTGTACATGCCCGGCATTTCCGCCGTCTCGCCGCCGATTAAAGCGCAGCCCGATTCTTCACAGCCGCGGGCGATGCCTTTGATGACACAGGCGGCGACCTCGACGCTCAGCTTCCCGCACGCATAATAATCCAGGAAAAACAGCGGCTCAGCCCCCTGCACCACGAGGTCGTTGACACACATGGCCACCAGGTCGATCCCGACGGTATCGTGCAGGCCGGTTTCCAGGGCTACTTTGAGTTTGGTGCCCACACCGTCCGTGGCGGCGACCAATACGGGGTCGGAAAAGCCGCAGGCTTTCAGATCAAACAACCCGCCAAACCCGCCCAGTCCGGAGGCAACGCCGCTGCGATGCGTGCGCGCCGCAGCCGGTTTGATGCGCTCTACCAGGGCGCTGCCCGCGTCGATATCCACGCCGGAGGCGGCGTAAGTAAGGGGCTTCGATCCGTCCGCAGATTGTTTTATCGACACCGTTACCCCATTCGTTGTTTGTCATTGCATCAAATTGGCGCTAGGAATACTTGAGATGAGTGTTTTTGGCAAGAATGGACAGACGCAGACGATGAAAACACTGGCATTACTTTGCTGCATTATGCTTCTGCCCTGGGTGGCCATGGCGCAGGAAGTGACCGTGCAGGTGCAGACCAAAGGCGAGTCGGCGCTCATGGCGCGAGCTAACGGTCTGAGGGAGGCGGAAAGCGCGGCGTTGCTGAAACTTCTGCAAGGCATCTACCCGGAAAAGGCGAATGAGGTTGCGTCTCGCGTAGGGTCGGAAAATGCCGGGCAGCTCGTTAAGAATTTCGAGGTACTGCGCGAGAAAAGCACCGCGCATGAATATGCGGCGGAAATACGCTATATTTTCGATCGCGAGAAAGTGGACAGGCTGATTGCCCAGGAGCGCGGGCTGGCGCCGCAGATAGATTCCACGGCGCTGTTGATTCTGCCAGTGTGGCAGGAAGACAACGCGCTGCTTCTGTGGGAGCCTGAGAACCATTGGCGCTTTGTAATGAGCACCATTGCCATGCAGGAAGGGCGCGGGAAGCTGGTCATGCCGTTTGGCGATCCCCGCGATGCGTTTATCATTGACCATGAAACCTTGCTGGCGGGCGACCGCAAGGCCATGGTGGAGCTGGCGGAGCGTTACGGGGTGCGGAATGTGGTCATCGCGCAGGCGCGCAACGTGGCCAAGGAGAATGCGCCGCCGGAAATCGAGGTTCTTCTGCGTCGCCCCGGCTTGAAGTCAAAAGAAGAGATCACCACCGTGCGTTTCAAGGCCGAACCCGCCACACAAACGCAGGCGCAGGTGCTGGAGCGTGCTGCCCAGGAGATTGCGCGCCGCCTTGCGGAAGCCACCACCCATTACAGCCTGTTTGCGGATGAGGATGCAGAGAAGGTGAAAGCGCGTGTAGTGCGTGCCGAATTTCGCCATAACCGGGAATGGATGCAGCTAAAACGGGCTTTTGACGGGTTGCCGGGGGTGGAATATATCGATATCGGGGCTATTTCCCCCCGGTTTGCCCAGGTAACCTTCTATTTTCGCGGCTCGGACGCGATGATTCGGCGGGCGCTGATGACGCGGGGCATTGAAGTGCGCGATGCTAATGGATACTGGTTGCTCTCTCTTCCCCACTGACACTGACAGGAAACAGTATAT
>Ga0209573_1001537_pt1 | contig 34962 bp, 29 predicted proteins | sample TNRBio252014_DNA_FD_185870 | JGI IMG/M metagenome (GOLD analysis project Ga0209573, IMG submission 185870) | Wastewater treatment Type I Accumulibacter community from EBPR Bioreactor in Madison, WI, USA - TNR Reactor_6/25/2014_ DNA (SPAdes)... | ecosystem: Engineered > Bioreactor > EBPR >...
GGCCGGGTTGGGAGAAGTAATCATTGAGATCCCTCACTGTCAGGGAAGTAGTTTATTTAACTCACTGGTATTCCTTTCTGTTCCAAAACAAAAGAAATACAGATGAAGTGCGGGGTTGTTTTCAAATCTTATAAAGGCAGAAACTTGTAAATGAATAAAACTATCCGACAAGGGTATCAGGGCATATTAATTTTACAACGATACCCTTAATTCATAACCTGCTTGGTAAGAAAATGTAAAAATATGGCTCATGAAGTCTATTGTTTACCTGCTGTTGGTACTTTCCAACCCATCACATAAGTGCCGATACCACCCAATAGGATAATGATCACCACGACTTCCATCGAATCAATAAAAAATACGGAAGATATGGATATCATTGTCCACATCAGACTTATGGAAGAAACTTTTTGCCTCAGGGTCATGCCCTTAGCTTCTCTGTATTCCCGGATATAATCTCCTATTATTCTGGTTTTAAGTAATTTATTGTACAACTTTTCCGAACTCCTGATATATAAAGCCGTTGTAAGCAATAAAAAAGGTGTCGTTGGAAGCCCGGGTATGAAAATTCCTGTGATCCCTATAACTAAGGACAATGTCCCTCCTATGATCATTAAAATTTTAAGCATATTGATCTTTGGGGTTAATCATTTTATACATATCACGAAGTTCTTTATTGAACCAAAATCTAAGTTTTCCAAACTTGAAAAAAAACATAAAACTATTTTCTCCTCTCTAATTATAAGAGCCAATTATACCGGATTTTCAGGAAATTCAGGTAATAAAAATGCTTGTAATTCAATGTAATTTCCCGATACCTTTATTAATAATTAAACTAAATAATCAAAACAAATGGTCTAAATCTTATCAAAGCTAAAAAAATAATTATACATAAATTAACTTTGCAAACAATTGACCAAATTTAATTTTGTAAAACACTATTTATTTTAAGTTTTTCAAAATCTAAATTGAAATTTGTTTAAAAATCTGAAGGCAACTTAGTTTTACAGAGTAAACCTATTACTTTTGTGCATATAAAAAAATATGGAAGAAATTATTCATAAAGGCATACTCAGAAAAAATGCTGCAGGCAAACTTGAAGTAGAAATAACTGATCAGGTTGAGTGTAGCACCTGCCATGTGAAAGGATCCTGTTCTGCCGGAGGAGCAAGGGATAAAATTTTCCCTGTTGAATACAGATCCGGCGATATTGAACCCGGGGATCTGGTTTCTGTGCACCTGTCAGTTAAAACGGCTTTCAAGGCGCTTTTTTGGGCATATATTTTTCCTTTGATCCTTCTTTTGGTAACAATCATCGTCAGCAGCATCGTTTTTTCTGAATTGCTGACCGGTTTGATTGCAATTTTCTCATTGGTGATCTATTATACCATTATTTACCTTGCAAAGAATTACTTCAATAAAGAGTTTAGTTTAAATATAAAAAGATTAAATCATGACTGATGCCATTTTGTATACGGTAGGTTCACTTTCGGGGCTCGGATTGGTTTCTGCTTTTGTTTTGTTTGTGGTAGCTTCAAAATTTAAAGTATATGAAAATCCCAAAATAGGACAGGTAGAAGAAATGCTTCCAAACTCCAACTGTGGTGGCTGTGGCTTGCCTGGTTGCCGGCCGTTTGCTGAAGCCCTGGTCGAAAGAGAGGATATTTCTGACCTTTTTTGCCCGGTTGGCGGGAATGATGTAATGAAAAGCATATCTACTTTCCTGGGTAAGGATGTTGCGGAAAAAGACCCGATGGTTGCCGTATTAAGATGTAACGGCACCTGTGAAGCCCGGCCGAAAGTAAATTCGTATGACGGAGCCAAATCCTGCAAAATCTCGGCGATGACCTTTGCAGGAGATACTGGTTGTGATTTTGGCTGTGACGGACATGGTGATTGTGTGGCAGTTTGTGATTTTGATGCGCTGTATATGGATCCTGTCACCCATTTACCCGTTGTCATTACTGACAATTGTACAGCGTGTAATGCCTGTGTTCTTGAGTGTCCAAAAAACTTATTTGAACTGAGACCAAAGAAGAAAAAAGATCTCAAGATTTACGTGGCTTGTATGAATGAGGACAAAGCAGGTATTGCCAGAAAAGCTTGTTCTCACGCTTGTATTGCTTGTAATAAATGCGTTGACGTTTGTCCTAAAGATGCGATCACCATTGAAAACAATGTGGCATATATACATGCTGACCTTTGTACGCTGTGCAGAAAATGCGCTCCTGTGTGTCCTACCAATGCGATCATTGAAACGGGATTTCCGCCAAAAAAAGAGAAAACAGAGGTTGCACCTGCTAAAGTCAGCACTATTGAAGAGTTAAAATTAAATTGACAATGTTAAAGACATTTCCAAAAGGTGGTCTTCATGTTCCGGATAATAAATTGTCCGAAAAAGAAGCGATTCAATCAATAAATTTACCCAAAACTGTTCAGATTCCCATTGCACAGCATATCGGTGCCCCGGCAAAAATTATTGTTGAACGGAATGACAAGGTAAAAACCGGACAGGTAATCGCAAAATCATCCGGATTTATCTCTGCCAATATTCATTCACCAGTTACCGGAACAGTCACCAAAATTGATACTTTTCTGGATTCTTCCGGTTATAAAAATCCCATGGTTTCCATTCGGGTGGAAGAAGACAACTGGATCGAAGAAGTGGATCTGAGCACCGAAGTGAACAGTGAAATAACTGTTTCAAAAGAAGAAATCCTCCAAAAAATTCAGAACGCCGGCATCGTTGGGCTGGGTGGAGCGACTTTCCCTTCTCACATTAAACTGATGGTTCCGGAACATGCCAAGGCACCCGAAATCCTGCTGATTAATGGTGTGGAATGTGAACCATACCTGACAGCCGACCACCGGCTGATGCTTGAAAAACCCGATGAAATCATCATAGGTGTACAGATCTTAATGAAAGCGCTGGGTGTTTCAAGAGCCGCCATCGGTATTGAAAACAATAAAAAGGATGCCATCAAAATTTTATCCGAACGGGTTAAAAACATAAAAGGTATAGAAATAGTACCTTTGAAAGTCAAATATCCACAAGGAGGTGAGAAACAGCTCATCAAGGCAATTATCAAAAAGGAAGTTCCGGCCGGAAAATTACCTCTGGAAGTGGGTGCAGTGGTCTATAATGTTGGAACCACTTTTGCTGTTTATGAAGCTGTTCAAAAAAATAAACCTCTGATCGAAAGAGTGGTAACTGTCACCGGAAAATCTTTGGTTAAACCGTCAAATTTTTGGGTCAGGATCGGTACACCGATCGAACACCTGCTGCAGGCTGTTGGCGGAGTTCCGGAAAATACCGGCAAGATCATCAATGGCGGACCGATGATGGGCAAAGCGCTGAAGGATTATTCTGTTCCTGTCACAAAAGGAACATCCGGTATCTTGCTCATACCCAAAGAAAAATCCAATCGCAGACCGATGCAACCCTGTGTCAGGTGTGCTAAATGCGTGGATGTTTGTCCGATGGGACTGGAACCATTTTTATTGATGGCGCTTTCCGATAAAAAACTTGTTGAGCGCTCAAAAGACGATAATATTTTGAGTTGCATTGAATGTGGATCCTGTAGTTATATTTGTCCCTCCAGCAGACCACTACTCGATTATATCAGACTGGGAAAAGCAGATGTTAATAAATTTTTGAAATCACAAAAGGATGGGAAATAATATTATAGTTTCAGGTTCTCCTCACGTTCAGACCGAACAGACAACCAAAAGCATGATGTATCATGTGGTCATCGCTTTGATGCCTGCCTTGCTTTTATCTTTTTATGTATTTGGTTTGGGCGCCATTATAGTGAGCATAGTGTCTATAGTTTTTTGTATCGGGTTTGAATACCTGATCCAAAAATTCATTTTAAAGGTGCCTACGACCATCTCAGATGGTTCTGCTTTGTTGACCGGGGTTTTGCTTGCGTTGAATTTGCCGGCAGGTTTCCCTGTTTGGATGATTATAATTGGTGCGTTGGTAGCCATTGGCGTGGCAAAATTATCGTTTGGCGGACTGGGAAACAACATTTTTAATCCGGCACTGGTTGCCAGGGTATTTCTGCTGATCTCATTCCCTGTACAGATGACCAAATGGCCCGAAGCCTTTGCAGACCGGATGAAACTGGCTGATGCTACAACCGGAGCTACTCCGCTGGGCTTTTTGAAGGAAGCACTCAGAGGTGAAGGTACTGATATCAGGGAATTAATGAAATCACTTCCCGATTACACCGACATGCTTATTGGATTCATAGGAGGATCTATCGGAGAAATTTCTGCAGTTCTGCTGTTACTGGGAGGAATGTATCTGATTTGGAAAAAAGTAATTACCTGGCATATACCAATGTCTGTTTTACTCAGCGTGGCAGCTTTCAGTGGTATTATGTGGCTTGTTGATCCATCTCAATATGCAGATCCGTTGTTTCATCTGATCACAGGAGGTTTGATGCTTGGTGCATTTTATATGGCAACTGATTTGGTAACCAGTCCAATGAGTCCAAAAGGTCAAATCCTTTTCGGAATTGGTATAGGCTTGTTAACGATGCTTATCCGGTATTTTGGAGCTTACCCGGAAGGTGTATCCTTTGCAATTCTCATTATGAATGCATTTGTCCCTTTGATTGACAGATTTTTAAAGGTTAAGAAATTCGGTGTTTGAAAATTGACATAATCGATAACCTGAATGCATGAACGCGTTTAAATAAAAAAGAGTCAGATGAAAAAATTAGAATCCACATTGTTAAATATGATCCTCTCCCTTACCATTATTGCGTTGGTGTCCGGCGCATCATTGGGTTTCATGAATGAAATGACAAAGGGACCCAAGGAAGAATCAAGGAAACAGAAACAAATTGAAGCAATAAAATCAGTATTACCTGAGATCACGAATAATCCGTTTGCTGAAAAAATACCGGTGGCGGTAGAAGGACAAAAGGATAGCCTGTTCTTTTTCCCCGGGAAAAATGGTAACGAGTTATCCGGGATTGCTGTTTCATGTTTTACATATAGTGGCTACAACGGTCTGATAAAATTGATGGTAGGATTCAACATAAATGGAGAGATCATCAATATTTCGGTTTTGGATCAAAAAGAAACACCCGGACTTGGCACAAAAATGACTACCGAACCCTTTGTCAAACAGTTTATGGGTAAAAATCCCGGCCAATTTAAGCTGAAACCCACCAAGGATGGAGGAGATGTTGATGCACTGACCGGTGCCACCATCACCACCCGGGCATATTGTGAAGCAGTTCAGCAGGCTTATGACGGTTTCATGACTGAAAAAGAGCAAATTAAGTGATCTGTTTTTGTTGAGATTAAATTTAAGAAAAAAATAATAGCGATATGAGCAAGCTAAATACCTGGAAAATTTTTACAAGAGGCATTATAAAAGAAAACCCGACATTTGTAATGTTGTTGGGGATGTGTCCTGTATTGGGCGTAACCACATCTGCTTTTAACGGCTTGGGAATGGGTATAGCAACCACTTTTGTTTTGGTAATGTCAAATATGGTTGTTTCGCTTGTGAAAGATTTTATCCCGGATAAAGTCAGAATTCCTGCGTTTATCGTGGTTATTGCCACATTTGTTACTGTGGTAGAAATGGTTCTGGAGGCGTATGTTCCATTTTTGTATGAGCAACTCGGGATTTTTATTCCTTTGATAGTTGTAAATTGCCTTATTTTGGGAAGAGCTGAAAGTTTTGCTTCCAAAAACAATATTGTCTCGTCTATTATTGATGGCTTAGGGATGGGATTAGGTTTCACCTTTGCGTTGACCATTCTTGGCGGAATTCGCGAAATTCTGGGCAACGGAACAGTCTTTGACTTCAGTTTATTCGGACAAGATGCTAATATGATGATCCTGTTTATTCTTCCTCCGGGAGCTTTTATTGCTCTTGCTTATCTGGTCGTGATCTTCAATAAAATTTTTGTAAAAAATTAATCATTAATTGCCATGGAATATATTTTAATCATAATAGCAGCAATTTTTGTCAATAACGTGGTTTTAACCCAGTTTTTGGGAATTTGTCCGTTTTTAGGCGTTTCAAAAAAATTATCCACTGCTGCAGGTATGTCCGGTGCAGTAGTGTTTGTAATGACGCTGGCTACTTTGGTCACTTATCTTATGTATAATCATATACTGGTTCCACTGGGTCTCGATTACCTTAGAACTATTTCTTTCATTTTAGTGATTGCTACCCTTGTACAAATGGTAGAAATCATGCTTAAAAAAGTCAGCCCGGGATTGTACAGGGCATTGGGCGTATTCCTGCCACTCATTACCACCAACTGTGCTGTTTTGGGTATTGCGATCGTGGTGCTTGATTTACCAGATCCTTCTCTTATCAAATCCCTGGTATATACTATAGGCATATCACTGGGATTCGGCCTGGCGATTATTTTATTCTCCAGCATACGTGAACACCTTGAATTATTGAATATCCCTAAAGGTATGCGGGGCGTTCCCATTGCATTACTGGTTGCAGGTCTCCTGTCCCTGGCTTTTATGGGCTTCACAGGGCTTGTGTGATCTGATTTATTATAAAAATTATCCTGAAAATCTGGAATTTTCTTTAAGATCTGATTAAAAAATTATATTTTGAGGTAGAGGATCTTTGTAAATGTTTCTTTCTATATTGGCTTAATTATATAAAGCAAACAAAATATTATTTGAAATTTACTACTTCAAAATCCCGTTTTTCTCTTTTGCTAAGGCATTCAAGCCAAATGAAAAATAAAAAAATTCCTGCTAAACCTTGGATATTCTCAAATTTTACTTATTTTTGAATTCGAATTAATAATTTATTCTTCAAACTAAAATTTATTGCCTATAAGTTGCTGACGTCTACATAACAAAATTTTGATAAGTTTATGTGTAAAGATGTTATGGCAATGAGCGATCAGGAACTGATCAGGTCTTACATGGAAGGCAATGAAAATTCATTCAGCATTTTATTGGACAGACACAAAAGTAAGATTTTTACATCCATTTACCTGTTTGTAAAAGATCGTGAAATGGCTGAAGATATCTTCCAGGATGTTTTCATTAAAATCATTAAATCCCTGAAAAAGGGTAAATACAACCATCAAGGCAAATTCCTCCAGTGGGCCATGCGGATTTCTTACAATATGTGCGTAGATCACTTCAGGAAATCAAAAAGAAGAACAAAGTTGTCTCCTACAGAAACTTTCGATATATTCGATGTGCTGGAATCTCCCGAAGATAATATTGAGCAATCCATGATCAAAACCCAGGTTCATAATAAAGTCAAACTGATCGTCGATAGATTGCCGGAAGAACAAAGGGAAGTGGTGATACTCAGACATTACGCGGATATGAGCTTTAAAGAAATTGCCCAGCTGACCGATGTCAGCATCAATACCGCACTTGGCCGTATGAGATACGCGCTGATCAATATGCGTAAAGTCATCGAAGAAGAAAAAATACAGCTTGTATAACACTTTTCTTCAATCTTATAAAATTGACCGTTTTGAACTTTGTTCACAACGGTCATTCTTTATTAAAAAAGGGCCCTGACCTATGTCAGAACCCTTATAAAAAGCAGAGTTTTATACGTGTGGAAAATCAACCTGATTAAAACAAAACACCCATTTTAATGGATATCCTCCTGTATAATATATCTTTTTCTATAAAGTCCGAACCTCTGGTTCCTCCCCACCAAAAACTATTCAAATCCTGTTTATAATAGCCCTTTTGAAAAGTTAAACCTCCTTCCAGGATAAAACTGACATTGCTCCTTCCTGAGAATCTGTAACCTAAGGATGGATTAAAAAAATAACCTCCATTGGCTTCCAAAAAACTTTCGTCAGGGTTGATAAAGCCATATCCTCCTTTCACCGTATAGAATGGTGAAAAATTCTTTGACAAAAAATATCCTCTGCATTCTCCGGCTACAGAATAATATATATCATTTGAACCCTGATCATAGGTGGCTACACCCAGATTCAGACCCATACCCAGCCATCTGTTCAACAGATATCCAATCGAATGGTCAAACTCCAACCCGACCAATGATTCTGTAGTAACTTTCCCCGGTAAAAATCCGAGAGAAGTCTGGTTGTACAAACCTTTTTCCTTAAATCCATATACGGTAGCAGATCTGGCAGCCAGGTTCTTGTGTTTGATTTTTTGGATCGAACCATAACTGATGGTGACTTCATTGCCTCCCAGATCCATCTTAATGAATTGATTCTCCCTGAATTCTGTCATTTTCCCTTCCAAAACACTGCCATCCTTCAGATAGACAATGGAAATAAATTCGTTTTGCTGAGCCCTGACCGAACTTGTCAAAAAAAAGAGGATTATCAAATAAGCTAATCTTTTCATGGATATCATTTTATCATCTATAAATGGATCATCAATAAAACTATTCTTCAACCGGAATATGGCTCAGCAACTTCAAATTCTTTGGATCTTTGCTGTTATACTGATAAAATCCGGTGGTGCCAATCAATAACAAAACATCATTATCGAGTGATATCACATCGTAACCATTCAAATCCTTATGTTTAGAAAGCAGATTTTTATCAATTTTTTCAAGATCTGATACATCGAATACTTTGAAGCCATAATCACCTTCACACAGATAAAGAATATCGTTTCGGACAGCCAAACCATGAGGATGATCCATCGGATAACTTTTAATAAAATTTGGATTCAAAGGATCTGAAATATCTACGACATCCAACTGATTGGAAAATGTTTCACAACGTGTTCCGTCTCTTAACGTGATAAAAGCTATATCATTTTCAACAACCACAGGATCACACGCATTGGCATGTCCGAAAAATGATGCATATGAAGGATTGGATGGGGTGCTGATGCTATAAATATACATGCCGCTGGTTGACCCTACAAACAACATATCTTCGTATGGAAAAATGGTTTCGATATTCCAGCCCATCAATTCGCTGTCAACATTGACAGGAAGTCCAGTGTTTGATAATTTCCATGACTTCAATGTACTTTGATCAACTGTATATAAATGGTCTGAAGAAATGGTAAAGCGTGCCATTGAACCACCTATGCCCGATCCCGATGCGCTGCTGCCTGCCGCATTATCCGCAGCCATAAAAACATCTCCTCTTTCCCAAAACCAATTTTGATTGAACCTGACATCATTGCAATCTACTTTTAAGGTCACATCTGTTTCATTATAGTAAACCAGGTATCCCAATTCGCCCTGAGTACCAAAAAGGTAAAATACATCTTCCTGCCTGTCAACTAGTTTAGGATCGTTTATGTCGTTTAAATCAATGGTCAAAAGATCCACATAACTGTCTGCATAAAGGTAACCGTTGTTGATAGCCATATCCACATTACCGGGAATAGCAATAAAACCGAGAGAAACCGGGTTTTGAGGATTGCTGTTGTCAAAAACATGGATCCCTTCTCTGATCTCATTGATCAAAAGATAATTATTGTAAACATAGATCTTTCCGGGTTCCTTCAGTGGACGGGAACTTTCTTTTTGAATATCAATCCGGAAAGCTTCCGGCTTCAAATATACCGGTGTATACTGCACAAATGTTCTCTCAGCATCACATTTATCTTCCAGACATGATTGAAAAAATGTGGATACCAGCATTAGAAAAATAAAACCTGCAAATAATAAACTTCTCTGTTTCATATATTTTTTCTTAAAATTTTCCTGGCCAACTGTGAGCATCTATTACCAGCTGACCAATTAAAAATATTTCTGAGGCATGAATATCCTTTAGTAAAGTTTAACATACCTGTTTTTGATCTGAATCAACACCAAAGACAAGATTTCCAACCAAAAGGTTGGGTTGGTCAATCACTTTTCGAAAAATCCTTTTACAAAAATCAGGGGTCACTTTTTAAAAACATGGTATTTTGAAAATTATATGGCGATTCACGAGATATTCAACTCTTTCTGGGTTGTCTGAAATCATCACCATTACTTTAGGTTTCACCCAAAGTTATTGATATTCAACACTTTCAGGGTTCTAAAAGGCCATTGTCAATACTATATGTTTTACCCAAAGTTATTGATTTTTAACACTTTCAGGGTTTACTTGTAGGTAAAAAACCACGAAGTGATTGAATATCAATAACAAGGCATGCAATACCGTGAAAAAGCAAACCACTTTATACTACCCTGAAGGGGTTGAATCTGAAAGTATCCATGTATTTTGGTGCTTACCCCAAAAAAAGCCCCTTTGCGGGATGTTTTAACAAAAAAAATGGAATATCCAATAGCTGAAATGAACAATATGTTGGTTAGTTTTGGCTCCTAAGCGCCTAAACACAGTATTGTCATTCCGGGCTTGACCCGGAACCCCGTGCATTGAAGAATAAATGAAAAGGAGTAATAACTGAACATGTCCTTCATCAAAGGTCACTGGTGTACGGGGTGGCGGATCAGGTCCGCCATGACAGTTCGGTGTACGTCATGACAGATCGGTGTAACCCAAGATAAATGGGGTGTCCGCCATGACAGATCGGTGTACGCCATGCTAAATTGGGTGACCGTCATGACAGATCCGTGTAACCCATGATAAATGGGGTGACCGTCATGACAGATCGGTGTAACCCATGATAAATAAGGTGTCTGTCATGCCAGATCGGGTGTACGATATAACCTGTCAGATATAAATTTAGATGACCATTTTGAACTGAAAAAATGGTTTAACCAACATCCGAAACGAACTAAATGTTGGTTAGTTTTTGTCCCTAAGCGCTTAAAGTATATCTTAAGCTAATGGATTAAAGATTTCCCTCCAAAACAATTACATCTTTTGATACTACCCCTGTGTTAAAGGCATCACGCTAACTATATGCAGGTCATCACCCAAAATCACTCAGGCTTGTTCATCCGATACTTATTAACAAAAGCCGCCGGAATAATTTTTAGTCCCGAAATCCATTAGTCTATATAATTTCCATAAGAATTTATCGTTCCTTGTCGAGGTTCGTAAAAGATGAGTGCTTTTAAATTTTACTTTAAATAAGATTAAAAATCATTGATCCGTCCAATTTATCCATTGAATTTCATGATGTGAATTTTTAAAGGCCCAATCTTAAAATTCAATAAACAAAATACTTTAAGGTGCTATCTGCAAAAGTTTTACATTTGTATTTTAGAAGATTGACAAAAATGAAACAAGACCTCATAAAATCTGCAAAAAAGCTGGTATTCAATGCTAAATCTGCTTTGTTTACAGGATTCACATATATCAAAAAACTTACTGCACCTCTCTGGAAACCTGTCTATGACTTTTTGTTTAAATATCTGAATCCATATTATCAAAAATATTGGATTCCGGTCGTCAAAAAATATAAAACATGGACAGAGCCTATACGTGCATGGCACAGAAAACTCAAAGCAAAAAGTCCGTTTTTAGCCAACTTCATTCAATGGTCCTACGATTTGGGCAGATATGGTTTATATTTGCTTTTTACCCTTTTCTTTTTTTCCTGGATCGGTATTTTCGGACATATGCCATCCAGAAAAGAGTTGAAAAACATACAGAATGCAACTACCACCGAAATATATACAGCGGATTCTGTACTTATCGGCAGGTTTTACGTTGAAGATCGTACAGAAATAGCACTGGAAAATATTTCGCCGTATGTAATTACCGCTTTGCTCGCAGTTGAAGACAAAAGATTCTTCGAACACAGCGGCGTTGACCTGCGTTCATGGATGCGAGTTTTCAAGGGCATTGCCACCAACACCAAAGGCCTGGGTGGCGGATCAACTCTTTCTCAACAACTTGCAAAAAATCTTTACCCTCGCCGGAATTACTGGATACCCGGAAGCAGTTTGCTGATCAATAAGATCAGAGAGAATATCATTTCCATCAAATTAGAGCGCATTTACAACAAAGAAGAACTTTTGTCCCTATATCTGAATACGGTGCCGTTTGGCGGAGACAGGTATGGCATCCATGTGGGAGCAAAATATTTTTACAATAAAAAAGCCAAAGACCTGAATGCTGCTGAAGCAGCAACCCTGATTGGTATGCTGAAAGCCACCACAGCTTTGGATCCCGTAAGAAATCCCGAGAATTCTAAAAAAAGGAGGAATCTGGTATTATCAAAAATGGTGGAAAACAGCAATTTTGTTTTCAATGACGTTGAGTTGTCTACCGTTACCAGGCATATTAAAAATGGTAAATTTTCACAGGAGGATTTCAACAAAATAAAGAACAAACCGGTAGGTGCCCGCAAGTATGCCACGGATGAACATATTCAGGGAAAGGCTGCTTACTTCAAAGAATACCTCAGAACCCGTGCAATGCCTGAAATTCTGAAAAACCTGCGCAAAAAAGACGGATCCAATTATAATCTTTATCGTGACGGGCTAAAAATATATACGACACTCGATAGTAGAATGCAGGAATATGCCGAGGAAGCGGTTGGAAAACAACTGAATGTGCTCCAGGAACGGTTTGACGAACATTGGAAAGATTTCGACGGAGATAAACCCTGGAAAAATGATAAATGGCTAAAAGAACAAATCACCCGGAGTGAAAGATATTTAAGGATGAAGGATGAATCCATACCTGATTCAACCATTGCCAGAACTTTCAAAATACCGGTTAATATGACCGTATTCTCCTGGAAAAATGGAGGTCAGGAGGTAGATACGCTCATGACACCCTTAGACAGCATCATGCATTATTTTCTGACCCTCAACAGCGGATTTCTCGCCATGGATCATACCAATGGCCAAATCAAATCCTGGGTTGGTGGAATAAATTTCAAATATTTTCAGTATGATCATATACTGACCAGAAGGCAGGTCGGTTCTACATTCAAACCTATTGTTTATGGAGCAGCATTACAGGATAGTGTCAAACCATGTGATTATTTCAAAAATGAAATCCGTACCATTGATGATTGGACACCCAACAATTCTGATGGTGTTTATGGCGGATACGTCAGCATGAACGGAGGCCTCGCTTATTCCATCAACACCATTGCCGCCCAGCTCATTGAGCGGGTAGGTATCCAAAAAACCATGGATCTTGCCAGGAAAATGGGTGTAACTTCTCCAATGCCTTTTGAATGGGGAATTTCGTTGGGTTCGGCGGATATTTCCTTGTTTGAAATGGTCAAGGTATTCGGCACCATTGCCAATAAAGGCCTCAGACCTGATCCCATTGCAGTTTTATCGGTAAAAGATAAGGACGGCAATACTATATATGACCATGAAGAAGAGTCCCGCCGAAGTTTGTCCCGGGAAGCAGATGCACGCGCATTGACAGTGGACGAAGCAGCTATCCTGACTAAAATGCTGAGAAGCGTCATAGATCAGGGAACCGCCCGGGGATTTCGCTATGCACATTTAGGTCCTGGTGGGTACGAATTTGCCGGGAAAACAGGAACTTCCCAGAATCAATCTGATGGCTGGTTCATAGCCTTCAATCCACAGATCGTCACCGGAGCCTGGGTAGGTGGTCCCAGCCCGTCGGTTCGGTTCAGATGGATGAGCCTGGGCCAGGGATCAGCCACAGCGCTTCCGATCGTGGGTGAATTTTGGCGATCCATACTAAATGACAGAAAACACCGTGTCCTCGGAACATTGAAATTTGAGGAGAATCCAAATATTGCCGGCATGTTCAATTGCCCATCCAAATTACCTTTTTCTCCACAAATGCTACAGCAATTAATGCAGGATCCTCAGATAAGAGACTCCATCATTGCCAATGGCTATCGTGATCTTGAAGAGCTTATCAAGTCCATCGATGAACCCTGGATAGGAGAAGGTGAAGAAATTTCAGAAGAAATACCCATCACAGATGTTCCCGAGGAAGGCGAACGACGGACTTTCGGTGAAAGTGGAAGAACTGTTGATGAAATATTGAGAGACTGGGCTAAAAGAAGGGCTGAAAAACAAAAACTGGAAGAAGGCGAAACTTTGCCTGAAGAAGTTCCAGAAGAAGAAGTTGTTGAGGATGAAAATATAGAGTGAGGTTTCCACCGGATCCCAAATAACAGCAAGTGAACTGCCTTTTCTGAATATCAGGGATTGTACAGAGATTGGTAATTTATACATATTGGTTTGATATTTTGTCCTTTATATGCGTTTTCAAATCGTTAAATAGCTCAGACCATTCGATTCATTCACACTGTGGAAAAGAACAAAATGACTTCGCCAATTCTGCACATCTTATTTATCTACATTTCCTGAGTGCTTTCAATCAACCGAATGCTTAAACACATCCGAAAACCGGGCTAAATATTCCTGTTGCGGAGCCTTGAATACACAGGAAATCACCAAAAACAAACGAATTCGACCTTGATTTAACCCTGAGTTAAATAAATAAATTATTAATTTTCCCAAATTAAATTTGGCTTGAAACATCTGTTTATCAAACCCTGATAAATATGTGTTGTCACCATATATTTCGGAGAACCAAATCCTTTTTGCCCGATCACAAGTTTTAATTATATTAGCAGCTTTTTTTAAAGCTTATTATTTAACTGTTAAATAGACAATTTTATGGCAAAGGGAATTCAAAAAGATGAACTGGATATGATCGTTGGCGCTATCAAGGATTTTGCAGCAGAAAATCTCAAAGAAAGCAAACTTTTGGAATTAGACCACAATGATGAATATCCCATCAATGATGTACGCATGATGTGTGGAGATGGTTTAGGTATCCATCTGATCTTCATTCCCGAAGAGTTTCAGGGAATGGGTGGCGGAGCGTTCGATTCTTACCGCGTATGTGAAACCCTTGCCGCAGTGGATCTGGGCGTTGCTACAGGTGTTTTTGCTACTTTCCTTGGTTCAGACCCCATCGTTTTCGGAGCTACCTATGAACAAAAGAAAAATTGGTTGACCCGGATCGCCGTGGAAGGATTGATCCTGGCTTATGGTGCGACAGAACCAGATGCAGGCAGTGACCTCGGCGCCCTCAGAACAGTAGCAGTGCCCGTTATGGAAGATGGAAAGATCACCGGATACCGGATTTCAGGCAGCAAGCAATGGATCAGTAACGGTGGTTATGCCGATATGTACACCATTTTGGCTAAAACGGAAGCAGGTCCGACGTGGTTTGTCCTCGAAAAAGGAGCAGAAGGTTTCAGTTTCGGCAAACCTGAAGATAAACACGGTATCAGAGCGAGCAATACAGCTGCACTTTCATTGGAAAATGTATACGTTCCTGTAGAAAACCTGGTTGGCGAAGAAGAAGGTAAAGGTCTTTTTCAGGCACAACTCGTGTTTGGTTATACCAGATTAATGGTTGCCGCATTTGGTCTTGGCGCCGGTTGGGCCGCTCTCGACAGAGCCATACCTTATTCTGTGGACAGGATCACCCGTGGCACACCATTATCAGAAAAACAAGGCTACACGCATAAGCTGATCGTTCCTCACGTTGTCAGGCTGGAAGCAGCACGTGCTTATATTGAAGAAACTGCAGAAAGAATTGACAGTGACCTGGAAGATAATCTCAACACTGAAGGCGCCATCGCCAAATATATGGCCACCGAATTCGGAAATGCTGCAGCAGATGCCTCTATTCAGGCTTTGGGCGGTTACGGATACACCCGCGAATATATGGTAGAAAAATTCAAGCGCGATGTACGGATCACCACCATCTATGAAGGAACATCCGAGATCATGGAAATGACCATTTGCAGGGATCGTTGGCAATTCCACCTCAAAACCCAGGGTGCCTATTATCATGATATGGCCAGAGAAATGGAAATACTTCATCAGAAATACAATGATCTGGGCGCTGATGTGGCGGCATTGGGACTGCACGCACTGGCAGACCTTCTGGAGCGTGCAAGGATCCGTCGCCTGACACGGAATCAGCATATCCAGTTCAGGATCGGTGAATTGATCGCTTTTGCAGAAACAGCTGCTACCTTTGCAAAAAGAGCTGCCCGGGCCAAAGAAGGAAAATTACCTGAAAAAGCCAATAATCGTTTTGAACCCAGAGAACTCGCTGTCATGTCACGGATCTATGCCAGAGATGCAGCCGGTAAAATTGCTCAGGATGGCCTGAAATGGATTTTGGGAGCGGATGAACTGAGCTATTCAGAAATACAACAATTTGAACAAAAAATGAATTTCACCAAAATATATCAGGCCCAGACAGGATTGATCACAGATATGGATCTGATGAAAGAAATTATTTACAAAGTAAAATAAGTTCCCTAAATAGCATTTTTTAAAAAATATTTAATCGATTTATATGTCAAATCACTTTAACAAAGCGGTTGCTATAGTAGGTGTTGGCGCTGTCATGCCGGATGCACCGACCTTGCCCAAATTTTGGGATAATATAAAAAAGGGAGTTTACAGCATTTCTGACGTTCCGGAAAACAGGTGGAAAAAATCTCTCTTTTATGATGAAGACAAAAAAGCGCCGGATAAAGCATACTCAACCATAGGCGGCTGGGTAAAGGAATTCGAGTTTGACCCTATTAAATGGAGACTTCCCATTCCTCCCAAAGTAAGTGATCTGATGGATCTGACCCAAAAATATGCCATCACTGCTACCCGGGAAGCTTTGCTTGATTTTGACTTTGAAAATAAAAAATTTGACCGGGAAAGAACAGCTGTGATCCTGGGCAATGCGATGGGTGGCGATCAACACCTGTATTCTGCCGGAAGGGCTTTATTCCCTGAATTTGCGGATGCCCTCAATAACACCGAAGGTTTCAGATCATTGCCTACCAATGTAAGAAAAGAGATCATTGAAGCTGCCAACGCAGGTCTGAGTCCTCATTTCGTGCCGATCACGGAAGATACGATGCCAGGAGAACTCTCCAATATCGCTGCAGGAAGGATCGCAGCATTGTGGGATTTCCGCGGGATGAATTATACAACCGATGCCGCCTGTGCATCAGCCCTCGCCGGCATTTCTTCAGCGGTGAACGGTTTGCTGGCACACGACTACGACATGGTAGTGACCGGTGGTACAGACGCCAATATGAGCCCTTCCACCTTTATTAAATTCTGTAAGATCGGTGCGTTGTCAGCAAGAGATTCGAGACCGTATGCAGAAGGCGCAGACGGCTTCGTCATGGGAGAAGGTTGCACGATATTCATCATGAAACGTCTGGAAGACGCAGAAAGAGACGGTGATAAGATCTATGCAGTCTTTCGTTCCATCGGTGGATCCAGCGACGGAAAAGGAAAAGGCATTACCGCTCCAAACCCGAAAGGACAGATCCTGGCAGTAAAAAGAGCTTATGAACGGATCGGAATATCTCCGGCAAGCGTAGGCTTGATCGAAGGACACGGTACTTCTACCACTGTTGGTGATGCATCTGAATTGCAGAGCCTCACTGAAGTTTTCAAGGCTTTCAACCTTCCTGTCGGATCCATAGCGCTTGGATCCGTTAAATCCAATGTCGGACACCTCAAAGGCGGCGCAGGTTCAGCAGGTATGATGAAAGCGGTGATGGCTTTGTACGAAAAAGTTCTTCCTCCATCTTTGAACTTCTTTGCCCCAAATCCCAATGTTGACTTCAATCAGGTGCCTTTCAAAGTCAATACCAGCCTGCGACCCTGGGATCTCAACGGACAGGAAGTCAGGCGTTGTGGCGTCAGTGCTTTTGGCTTTGGCGGAACCAATTTCCATGTCGTTCTGGAAGAATACATACCGGGCAGGATCAAACACGATGATAAAAGTACGCATTTCATAGCAGAATTTCCTCAGCACGATCAACCCGTACAGCAACTGAAAAAACCTTTACGCGGAGCTTATGTCACGGGCGCTGCCAACAAAACTGATTTGTTGTCCGGTTTGGAAAATGACCTGACAAAAGTAAAAGGCGGATGGGCTCCTGACCGGGAAGCACCTAAGCTAAAAGATCTGCGGAGCAATCTCAGGATAAGCATTGATTTCCATACTCCTGAAGAGCTTGCCGAAAAATTGGTCAGATGCATCAATGCTTTAAAAGCAGATAACAAGAGCTCCTGGAAAGTACTGAACGCCAAGGGAATATTCTACGGAGAAGGTAAACCAGGCAAAGCTGCTTATCTCTTTACCGGTCAGGGTTCACAGTATGTCAATATGCTCAGGGAACTGAAAGAAACCGAAGCTATAGTCAGGGAGACTTTCCGGGAAGCAGATGAGATCATGACGCCATTGCTTGGAAAACCATTGAGCGAATATATTTTTGTTGATGGAGCTGATAAAGCAAAAGTTGCTGCAGCAGAACACGACCTGATGCAAACGGAGATCACTCAACCTGCCATGCTTTGTGCGGATGTAGCACTATACCGGCTGATGAAAGAATATGGCATCGACGCCGATATGGTCATTGGCCACAGTCTGGGTGAATACGGCGCATTGGTGGCATCCGGAGCGCTTGACTTTAAGGACGCTTTGCTTGCAGTGAGCGCCAGAGGTCATCAAATGGCTAAAGTCAATGTAAACGACAAGGGGAAAATGGCGGCGGTTTTTGCCTCACCTGAACAAATAGAAGACATTTTAAAACAGGTAGATGGTTATGTGGTGATCGCCAATATCAATAGCTATGGACAATCCGTCATCGGTGGAGCCACGGATGCTGTTGAGTCTGCCATGAAAATGGCTAAAGCCGCAGGTTACCATGTGAGTTCACTGCCTGTCAGCCATGCTTTCCACACGGATATCGTAGCACCGGCAAGCGGACCGCTCCGCGAAGTACTCAGTGATTTCAATTTGAAAAAACCGGTAATTCCGATCATTTCCAATGTGACCGGTGATTATTATCCGGTAAGCAACTGGAATAAGGAACAAATGTTGGATCTGCTTTCCAAACAGGTTGCCTCTCCTGTACAGTTCGTGAAAGGGATCAACAATTTATATCAAAACGGAGCCAGGATTTTTGTGGAAATGGGTCCTAAAAAGGCCTTGAACGGCTTTGTCCGTGATATTACAGAAAATCTGGAAGGTGTAACGAATCTGTTTACCAATCACCCAAAAACAGGAGAATTTGAGTCATTCAACCAGGCTTTATGCGGGCTTTACGCTGCCGGTCTTGGCAATGGACGGATGGAGGAAATTAAAACTCAAGCTGCCACAACGGCAGAAGCCCGACCCGTACAAACACCTGTTGCACAGTCAAATAACGTAAGCATAAAAGCTGCCGCAACTGAAATTCCTTCATTTGACAAGGAATCCAGGTATCTTGAATTGGGTAAAATGTTCGTGGATTTTCTGGAAAAAGCAGAAAATAAAATACATCCGGGTGCAGGAGGCTATGAGGAAAAGGAGATCTGGATCACAGGAGCTTCATTGGGATTACCTGGTGTGGAAAGGGTGTTTTCAGATGAAAATGTGGAAAGAATCCTGCGGGGTGATCAGTTTATCCGGTGGATACCGGATGAACTGCAGCAAAAAATGGTTCAGAAAAATATTACCAGGCTGGTAAAAACAGGATCCAACGGACCACGCTTTGAAACCATTCAAAGCGTTGATGAGGTGATCAAACTGGCCGCCAGAAGGATTGATCTAGATATCGTCCGGGATTTTGATTTTCCGCAGGACAGAATGGATGCATTGGATGCCGTATCTGCACTGGCGATCGGAGCTGGTCTGGATGCATTGAGAGATGCCGGAATTCCAATGGTCATGAATTACAAAACGACCTCAACCGGAACCCAATTGCCTGATCGCTGGCTACTTCCAAAAGACATGCGTGATGATACCGGGATCATTTTTGCCTCTGCATTCCCTGGATACGATGCATTTTTGGATGAAATTCAGCGATTTAAGGATGATCAGGCTGCTAAAGGTAAACTTGCATTGCTGGAAAATATACGTCAAAAACTGGTTAATTTACCCGGATCAGCTGAACTTACCAGTCAGGTAGATCAGCAAATCAGCGCTTTAAAGGCTGAACTTGAACAAAATCCATACATTTTCAACAGAAGATTCCTGTTCCGGGTGCTGTCCATGGGACACGCTCAGTTTGCTGAATACATTGGTGCCAGAGGTCCCAACTCTTCCATGAATGCTGCCTGTGCCAGCCTGACTCAAGCTGCGGGAATGGCCAGCGACTGGATCAATGCAGGACGTTGCAACAGGGTCATTGTCATCAGTGCGGACGACATCACCAGCGATAATATGCTGCCATGGTATGCAGCAGGATTTTTGGCAACCGGCGCTGCAGCAACCGATGCACGGGTGGAAGATGCTGCCTTGCCGTTTGACAACAGAAGACACGGCATGCTGATCGGCATGGGTGGCGCTTCTCTGGTCATCGAAAGTAAGGAAATAGCTCAAAACAGGGGCATTTCACCCATTGCCCAAATGATGGGTTCTATCTTTGCCAACAGCGCTTTCCACGGAACGCGTCTCGACGTGAGCCATATTAAATTTGTCATGGAAAAGCTGATCATCGATGCAGAGAAGAGATGGAATATCAACCGTTTCGATATCGCCAAACAAATGGTATTTGTTTCTCATGAAACCTATACACCGGCTCGTGGCGGAAGTGCCTCTGCAGAAATAGAAGCCCTGCGTTACGTTTTCAGGGATAAAGCCAATGATATCGTCATTGCCAATACAAAAGGTTTCACCGGACACCCGATGGGTGTAGGCATCGAAGATACCATTGCCATCAAGATCCTCGAAACAGGTATTGTGCCTCCGGTGGCCAATTTTAGTGAAGTTGACCCTGAACTGGGGAATCTCAACCTCTCCAAAGGTGGCAGATACAATGTAAATTATGCACTGAGACTGGCAGCAGGCTTTGGCTCACAGATCAGCATCATTTTGTACCGTTGGTTCCCGACAAAAGATCAACAAAGGAAATCACCTACCCAGCTTGGGTTCCAATACCGGATCACGGATGAACAAAAATGGAAAAACTGGCTGCGTACTGTTACCGGCAAAACTGATCCGGAAATAGAAGTGTATAAAAGAACACTGCGCGTTTCAGATCCTTTTGTTCCGGTAACAAATGGCAAAAAGCCAGAGGTAGAAATTCCACAGGTGATAGAAGCAGCTAAACCGGTTGTTGCGGAGGTCATACCTACTGTTGCACCCGTGTCCACTGTCTCTGATCCTGTGAAAGATCGCATTCTCCAACTGGTCAGTGAAAAAACCGGTTATGCTGCTGATATGCTGGCAGTTGACCTGGATCTGGAAGCAGACCTCGGCATTGATACTGTCAAGCAAGCCGAATTGTTCGCTGATATCCGCGGCCTGTTCAATATACCTCAGGACGAAAGCATTGTTTTGTCAGAATTCTCGACGCTGCAACACATTATTGATTTTGTTTACAGTAAGAAACCTGAACTGGCTGAACAGAGAGTTGCGCTTACTCAAAATCCAACGATTTCTACGCCTGCATTGAGTCACGAAACTACAGTTACTACTCCGGCTACCAACGAAGTCGCTGCCAAAATAATGACACTGATCGCTGAAAAAACCGGATACCCTGTTGAAATGCTGGATCTTGACCTCGATCTGGAAGCTGACCTCGGCATTGATACCGTAAAACAGGCTGAATTGTTCGCTGACATACGTGGATTGTTCGATATTCCACAGGATGATAGCATTGCTTTGTCTGAATTCCCTACATTGAACCATATTCTGGAATTTGTTTATTCCAAAAGACCGGAATTGAGAGCACAGGCTACGGTTGCTACTGTTAAGTCAGCAGTTTCTCCAACACCTGTTTTTATGGATAAAACCACTAAAACTGCCGTCCCGACAAGCGGGAAAAGTCAGGTAGTGGAAGATATACTCAATCTGATCGCACAAAAAACCGGCTATCCTTCGGATATGCTGGATCTGGACCTCGATCTGGAAGCTGACCTCGGCATCGATACCGTAAAACAGGCTGAATTGTTCGCTGATATCCGCGGTTTGTTCGATATTCCGCAGGATGACAGCATCGCTTTGTCTGAATTCCCTACATTGAACCATATTCTGGAATTTGTTTATTCCAAAAGACCGGAATTGAGAGCGCAGGCAACGGTTAGTCCTGTGCAGACCGCAACCGCTCCAACAACAGTTTTTGCGGATAAAACCACTGAAATTGCTGCTCCGGCAAGCGGGAAAAGTCAGGTAGTAGAAGATGTCCTCAATCTGATCGCTCAAAAAACAGGTTATCCGCCGGATATGCTGGATCTCGACCTCGATCTGGAAGCTGACCTCGGCATTGATACCGTAAAACAGGCTGAATTGTTCGCTGACATACGTGGATTGTTCGATATTCCGCAGGATGACAGCATCGCTTTGTCTGAATTCCCTACATTGAACCATATTCTGGAATTTGTTTATTCCAAAAGACCGGATTTGAGAGCGCAGGCAACGGTTGCTCCTGTGCAGACCGCAACCGCACCAACACCTGTTTTTGCGGATAAAACTCCTGAAATTGCTGCCCCGGTAAGCGGGAAAAGTCAGGTAGTAGAAGATGTCCTCAATCTGATCGCACAAAAAACAGGCTATCCCCCGGATATGCTGGATCTTGACCTCGACCTGGAAGCAGACCTCGGCATTGATACCGTAAAACAGGCCGAATTGTTCGCTGACATACGTGGATTGTTCGATATTCCGCAGGATGACAGCATTGCTTTGTCTGAATTCCCTACATTGAACCATATTCTGGGATTTGTATATGCAAAAAGACCCGATTTAAAACCCGGTCTGACACCAGATGCGGTCACGGCAGCTGCCAAACCGGTTGAGACACAAACAAACACTCCGGTCGCTTCTCAAACCGCTTCCGGAAGAGAAAAAATAGCTCAGGACATCATGCAACTGATCTCCGAAAAGACAGGTTATCCTGCTGAAATGCTGGATCTGGATCTTGATCTGGAAGCTGATCTTGGCATTGACACTGTAAAACAGGCTGAGTTATTTGCTGAAATCCGCGGTATGTATCAGATACCTGCAGATGATTCCATTGAATTGTCCAACTATCCGACCCTCAACCACATCATCGGTTTTGTGTTGGAAAGAAAACCTGAAGCGGCAGGTTCAGTTGAAAGCACACCTGAACAAATAGTTACATCAGATACACAAGCGACCACAGCGATAAAAGCTGGAAACCTGGATGCGGTTGCCCAAATTCCGAGAAGAGTGCCTGTACCCGTTTTGCGTCCGGAGGCACAACTTTGCAAAACCACAGGGATAGAACTGGCCGGTAAACGTGTGATCGTCAAAGCAGATAATGGAAAAGTAGCAGATGCTTTGATCAAAAAACTAAAGGCTTTAAAAGCTGAAGTCTTGGTGATAGCAGACAATCCCGGTTTTGACGATTTGGCTGTTCGCATCAAAGAATGGGTTGATAACGGAGGCGTTCATGGCGTTTACTGGTGTGCTGCACTGGATAAGGAAGAAAGCATTTCGACCATGAGCTATGAAACATGGAAATCTGCAACGCATAGCCGCATTAAATTGCTCTATCAAACCATGAGGCAGTTGGAATTAACCGGGCAAAAGGACGTTTTCCTGGTATCTGCAACCCGTTTGGGAGGACATTTTGGCTATGATGAAACAGGTGCATTGGCTCCTTTAGGCGGTGCTGTCAGCGGATTTACCAAGGCTTATAAGCGGGAAAATCCTGCAAGTCTGGTAAAAGTCGTTGATTTCGGACCTGCCAAAAAAACCACTGCGCTGGCAGATGCGTTGATACAGGAAACCTTATTTGACAACGGTGTGGTAGAAGTTGGATATAAGAACGAACTCAGATGGACGATCAGTCTGGAGGAAAGGCCACAATTGACCGGCAATGCAGGAATGGCGCTTGATAAGGATACCGTATACCTGATCACCGGCGCAGCAGGAAGCATAGTTTCGGCCATCACGACGGATCTGGCTGCTGCAAATGGCGGAAAGTTTTACCTGATGGATCTGACGCCTGAACCAGACAAAAATGATCCCGATATCCTGCAGTTTGAAAACGATAAGGAAGGACTTAAGAAAAAGCTTTTTGAACAATTGACACAATCCGGTGAAAAAGCAACACCTGTAAAGGTTGAAAAAATGCTTGCAGGCATTGAAAGAAAACATGCAGCATTCAGCGCCATCAGGGCGATCGAACAAGCCGGAGGCACAGTTCATTATTTTGCAGTGAATCTGCTGGATCATGCAGCTGTACATGCTGCGGTGAAGGAGATCATGAAAAATGAACAAAAACTGGATGTATTACTGCATGCCGGAGGACTTGAGATCAGCAAACTGCTTAAAGATAAAGGGCCTGATGAATTCAACCTGGTCTTCGATGTAAAAGCCGACGGCTGGTATAATATTATGTCTGCTCTGGGAGATTTCCCTGTGGGCGCAGCAGTGGTTTTCAGTTCTATAGCAGGTCGTTTTGGCAACGGCGGACAGGTGGATTACAGCTCGGCCAATGACTTCTTATGCAAAAGTGTGTCCTCTTTCAAAAACAATCGTTCGGCTACAAGAGGTATCGCGCTTGACTGGACCGCTTGGGGCGGCATCGGCATGGCGGTCAGAGGTTCCATTCCGATGGTCATGAAGCAGGCCGGCATCGATATGTTGCCTCCTGAAGCAGGCATTCCGTTTATCCGGAAAGAACTGCTTGCGTCCACAGAAACGGTAGAAGTGGTCGTTGCTCAAAGTCTGGGGCTTATGCTGAAAGAATTTGATCAGGAAGGCGGAATTGATCCGGCAAAGGCGGCTGTTTTGCTGAAGGATCACATCATGATGGGCGAAATCCGGGAAATGAGTTTGTACGGCGGATTTACCGTTTCGGTCAGTCTTGATCCGGCAGCGCAGGGATTTTTGTTTGATCATCAGATCAATCAGGTGCCTGTTTTGCCCGGTGTGATGGGAATTGAAACCATGGCGGCTGTTGCAGGCGCATTTTTACCTGAAATGCATGTTCAGGCAGTACAAAATGTTTCCTTCCTCGCGCCATTCAAATTTTATAAATCAGAGCCAAGAGAAGTTTTTGTGACTGTACGTTTCAAAGAAGCCGGAGATAATATTCTGGCGCAATGCGAATTATTCGGTTTGAGAAAACTTGTAGGTCAGGATGAAGCGCAAAAAACGACCCATTTCCGGGCAGAAGTCTTGTTAGGCAAAGATCCGCTGATCATTCCTGAAAATATCGATAAAAAGCTTTTCAAAAAAGCAGCCAAGGCCGTTGTACTGAAGGCAGAGGATATTTACAAGGTATATTTTCACGGTCCTGCTTACCAGGTGATCGATGAGATCTGGATGAAAGGGGAACAGATGATAGGCGTTTTCGCATCAAATCTGCCTCCGAATCATGTCCCGGAAAGCAAATCAGTATTTTTTATGCCACGTTTGATCGAGCATTGTTTCCAGACTGCCGGTGTACACCAATTGGGTGTGGAAAGCATCATGGGATTGCCGGCGGGTGTAAGTACGTTCAGCGTATTCAGGCAATGGGATGACAAAAAGAAATTGTTTGCATTGGTGGATAAAACGGATACAGGTTATCATGCTGTGATCGCAGATGATCAGGGTTTGATCTACCTTGAATTGGATGGATATACGACGGCAGAACTTCCGACGCAGATGGATGCTGCCCTGTTGAAACCATTCAGAGGATTGGCAGGTAAATAATGCAGGGATGACCATATTTGGAGCCATCCAACATCAGGAGGATGTACTCATTCATCAGGAATGGTTGCATCCTCTTGAAATAACATATCTGAATGAATTAAGATTTGAAAAGAGGCGGCAGGACTGGCTGCTCGGCCGGTGGACCTCCAAAAAACTGCTTCAACTGGTTTTGTTTCCGGATTTTCCTTTGAACCAAATAGAGATCCGCAAAGGGCCGAACAGAGAACCGATGGTGTTTTTCCGCGCTGAACCGGTATCGTGCCGGCTCTCCATCAGTCACAGTCATGGCCGGTCCTTTTGTGTATTGAGCAAGGAAGAACGGGCGCTTGGTTGTGACCTGGAGAAAGTCGAAATCCGGAGCGAAGGGTTCATCCGTGATTATTTTACAGACCGGGAACGGAGTTTGTTTGATGAGAATTACCGGGGAATTTTTGACAGAGACAGCTATTTTACCCTGCTGTGGAGCGCCAAGGAAAGCGTCATGAAGGCTTGTCTGACCGGATTGAGCATTCCGGCCAAAAACATTGAATTAAAAGAAATCAAGGGGTTCAAAGCAGATATCTGGTCAGAAATTTCCATGAAAAACCTGGCAAATAATACCCTCTATCGAGGATCTTTTAAATTGGCAGACGGATTTGCGTGGGTAGTTCTGGCAGAAGTCGGACAAGATGATCCGGGGCGGATCAGTTTGGAGTGGATAGGGTAAAAAAGCAGGTTTTTTGCGAATTTCATTAGGTATATGATTCATTTACAACAATTTGAATGATCGGGATTTTCATTTTGTGTACTACAGATTCCTACAGAGCTCTTCAGATCATTGGATTCATATAGATTTTGATGGGAACACGGATGACGCTGATTTGACGGATGGTCGCAGATTTTCCCGATATATCCGAATACGCAGAAGTTCAACTTGCTCGGGCAGAAGTTCAACTCGTTAACGCAGAAGTTCAACTCGTCAACACAGAAGTTCAACTCGCTCACGCAGAAGTTCAACTTGCTCACGCAGAAGTTCAACCTGCTCACGCAGAAGTTCAACTTGCTCACGCAGAAGTTCAACTCGTCAACGCAGAAGTTCAACTTGCTCACGCAGAAGTTCAACTCGTCAACGCAGAAGTTCAACTTGCTCACGCAGAAGTTCAACTCGTTCACGCAGCAGATGAATTTATCAACGACAATAACAAAGGAATTGAATTTATTTGAGCAGGTAGGAATGTATATGATTCATTCACTGATTTTTGTGTGATCAAGATTTTCGGTTTGTGTACTACAGATTTTGTTTAGTCCGTTTGATTCATACAGAATTTTGAGAGGAACACGGATGGTCGCGGATTTCAGAACTATTAATGTAACTATCTGATAATAAGCCCAAAAATGAAGGTGGAAATTATGAAAAACCTGGTGGGTGATATATATTTGTTGTGATAATAAACAGGTTATACACAAGGCGTAAAAATCTTTGAAACCAGAATAAAGTTTTAACTTTGGAATAAAAATTAAAAAATGGATATTCAAACAAAAAAGCTTCATTTTGTTCAGGAATTCCTCAGACTAAATGATGAGAACCTAATTGACAAAATTGTCGACTTGCTCAGAAAAGAAAAAAAGAAGAAAATGGAGAAAGAATTGCGGCCATTTAGTAAAAATGAATTGAATGAAATAATTGACAGTGCTGAATCAGATTCAGAAAAAGGAAGGCTCATATCTGCCAGAGAACTTAAAAATGAAATTGATTCATGGAATTAAGAGTCTTTTGGACAAATACAGCCAGGTTTCAATTAGAAGATATTTTTAACTACTACAAATCTAAAGTAAGTATAAGAGTAGCAAGAAAACTTGTAAAACAAATTATTGAAAGAACAATTCAACTGGAGAAAAATCCAGAAAGCGGACAAAAAGAACCTTTTCTCACCGACAGGAAATTTGAATACAGATATTTTGTAGAGGGCAATTATTAGATCATTTACTGGATTGAGGATAATTACATCAAAGTAGCGACAGTTTTTGATTGCAGACAGGATCCTGAAAAAATAAAAAATCTGTAAAATGCCCAGTGTATAACAGCACCTACCCAAAAGTGGCGGTTCAGTGGTTAAATCAAGCTTTGTGCTTCTATCAAAGTTTCTGCTTGGTTGACAGTGAAGTGCTTCGAAATCGCCACCTTCGGGTAGCTGCAAAACGTTTTCGGCAACTCTATGACGCAAAAATCAACAGACAGGATAAAAATTAAACGACAAGTAAACAATATGGCATATAAATTTCCTAAACGAGAACGGACTTTTTGGACCGACTTCAAGAAACCATTTTTATATGCCAGTTGCATATCACAACAAAACTGCCGCTTCAAATCCAGACAAGAATAAATGGGTTTTAAAAAAGGGGGAACAGTTTGAAGTATTTAAGTTATCAGACGAAAATGTATGGGAGTGCAGAAACAATAATGGACTTTTTTCTATACTTTCAAATGGTGAGGAATTTTTAGGAGCAAATGAAGAACGACTTTCTTTTTGCCGACACATCCACTGATGATGCAATCATGGAAGCTTATACCGCCCGGAGAAACTATGTTGTGCTAAGTGAAGATGATTCATTCGGCAAGCAATTTATTTCCTGCGAAGCCATGAGGGGAGATCGCTACAGACTTATTTTCAGCGCTCCTTTCGACGGCATATTGGTGATAGGTGAAAGAGGAATTGTAAAAGCATTGGTTACACACTCAGATATTATGCTTTTCACCTTTCAGCCGGACGATGCTTATCTGAGGATAGTTGCGAAAGATGATAACATGCAAATTTACCTCAACTCTTTGGTACGTTACAATGGAATTGATATACCTTTGAAGGTCAATCTAAAAGCTGAGAAAAACACCCAATTTAGCTGGTTGTTTCGACCAGGTGTTTTTGTTGTTCCACTCCTTCTCGCACTTGCCGAGAGAAAACTGATTATACAATAAATGCAAAGAATCTTTAATCAAATCGCCTCCTCTCCCAGTCTATCAGCAGGCTTACTCGTGTTGCTCTCTTCATTTTATTTTATTGGGCTAGGGCATGTTCACCTTTTTGACTGGGACGAAATCAACTTTGCAGAGTCAGCTCGTGAAATGATAGCAAGTGGGGACTACATGAAAGTGCAAATCAATTACATGCCATTCTGGGAAAAGCCACCTTTTTTTTTCTGGCTTCAGGCTGCTTCGATGCATGTGTTTGGTGTAAATGAATTTGCAGCGCGTTTCCCAAATGCTGTGTTTGGAATCATTTATCTGCTCAGCTTTTACTGGATAGGTCGCAGACATATCTCCGCACAATTCGGATTGTTGTGGGCACTGCTATTTTTCGGAACCATTTTACCTCATCTTTATTTTAAGTCTGGAATTATTGATCCTGTGTTCAACTACTTCATTTTCATATCGGTGTATTTTATGATGCGCGCATTGGATAAATCGGGAAAATCATCAGACATGTTGTTTGCAGGAATTTTCAGTGGCTTGAGTGTGCTCACCAAAGGACCTGTTGGATTTCTTCTGCTCGGACTAACCAGTTTTGTATTTCTTGCCTTGCAGGGCTTCAAGGGTTTTCCATCAATTAAGCGAATTTTGATATTCATTGCGGGTCTTGCAGGTATTGTAATAAGCTGGCTATCGATCGAATTTTATCAAAATGGTACCGAAAATATGATGCGATTTCTGCGTTATATGATTGAGCTATTTAATTCAGGTGTAGCAGGTCACGAACAGCCTTTTTATTACCATTTTATTGTCGTTTTTCTGGGCTGTTTCCCAATATCTGTTATTGGCCTTCCATATTTGCTGCGTAAGGGTGAAGAATCTCCCATGCTATTTCACCGATGGATGCAGGTATTGTTTTGGGTAGTGATGATTGTATTCAGTATCACCACCACCAAGATTGTGCATTATTCATCACTTTCCTATACACCACTTTCATTCCTTGGGGCACTTTTTGTTTACGGCTTGATGAATAAAAAGGAAGTATTCAAAAAATATCAGATGGTATTGTTGGTGTTTCTGGCTTCATTATGGTCTTTGATATTTATCGCTTTGCCATTGATCATGTGTTACCGCGAAAGCATTTATTATCTTATTAATGATCCATTTGCAGTAGCGAGCATGAAGGAGTCCTCAACATGGACTGGTATGGAAAGTATGATTGGTGTATTGTTCCTGTCCTTAGTCACCTATGGACTGATACAGTTCTGGAAGAAACAGTATTTGAATGGTGTTATAGGATTTGTTAAAGCCACTTCCATTGTACTAATCCTTGTTTTGTTTATTTATTTGCCCAAAATAGAGTCCTTTTCCCAAGGTCCTGCCATAGAGTTCTTTAAACAATATGCTGAGGAAGATGCCTATTTCGAAACCTTCGCATACAAGAGTTATGCAAAGTATTTTTATGCTAGACAAAAGTATGGAAGCAATCCGCAACGAACGGATATCAATTGGTTGCTGAAAGGTGACATCGACAAACCTGTTTACTTTGTGAGCAAAGTCACGAATAATGAATTAGAAGAGTTTGACGACATATCTTTTCTTGGCCAAAAAGGTGGGTTCAGGTTTTACAAAAGGATGCCGGTTGCCAGGGAGGATTCAACGGTGGTGGAAGAGTGATATGTGATTTATCCCTGTAATTCTTAAGGAGTGGTGATGTGACATGCCGTAAATCAAGTAGAATATCTATATTGAATCCAAACTTTTTTTGCTATGACTAAACAGGCGATTATAGAATGTAAGATTAGAGTATTAAATCATCTCCCTGAGGATAAGGCGGAGGAGATCTATGACTTTGCAGCCTTTATTATCAAACTCTATGAAGAAAGTGTTTTGACATTAAGGAATGACAAAGCCGGATTTGCGAACGGATTAGTGACGAGATACAGAGAAAAACCTGCTAACAGCTAAGCGTTCGTCGTGGTTGCAAACCAGGCGATGAACCCCGTAGGTAAATACCAACGGGGTAAACAGAATACTGACGCTGCCGGTCATGACGCTGTTGGTCATGATTTGTAATCAGTACAGGTTCATGGTCATGATTTTCAATCGCTAGCGCTCTCAAGAGTGGAAAACCAGCATTTTATTCATCTTATGGGGTTATCGGTATTGCAGATGTAGGATCTATCGGGAGAAGTTACCGTTTTTCCGGATCCTGCGACCTGGTTTGATTGCTTTTTAGCTTTGTTTCTTCTGTTTTCAATATGGTCTTTGCAAATCTGGTTGTCTGTTTGAACCGGATTTGTCAGGTCAATTTGGACAGGATTTTACATATATTGAGGAATTGCTTGGTCATGAATCGGGTAAAACTACTGAGATCTATACCCATGTGAGCGCGAAAAACTTTTCAAAGATCAAAAACCCGGGAGATTATCTGGAAATTTGATTATAGAATAAAAAAAATGACTATATTTCAAGCGATAAAATCATTAAACTTTATGAATAAACCCTTCTATATCCGTATTCATCTGTTTTTCAATGTATTATTTAAAGTATTACCTTTTGACAGAAGAGGAATAAAGGGGATAGGGGTGCTATTTTACGGGAGTTATGGCGCATTATGGCAGACCTGCAAAATTGAAACATATAGTAAAATGATTCTTAGTATCTCATGAACAGAAAGACAACACCAAAAGTAAAAGATGGTAGAGTTCAAAAAAAGAACCGACACGAAATAACACCTAATTATTGGGACTTTCGACAAGATTCATTACAAATTGATATTGAAAGTCCAGGAAAGGGATACAAACACTTCTTAAAGAAACGAGATATTATTAGATTTCTTGAGATGCTTCCAAATTGGAAGGAGATTGATATCGAATTAGATGCAATTCTACTTGCACAGGGAGGAGGTGCAGATGGTTGGTACAATAACGGAGTGATTGGAATCTGTGCTTGGGATAAAAATAAAACCTGTTCATTTGATAAGGAGTACTTTAATGCCCATCATGACTTGTTTAAAAGACTTGGACTGGATTATGAAATAAAAAGAGAGGGTGTAGTATGTCATTTTACCGAATCACAGATTATAGCTTATCAACTACTTCATATACTTTTACACGAAATCGGGCATCATCACGATAGGATTAATACTAAGAATAAAAATGGAACTGCACGTGGAGAGAAATATGCAGAGGATTACGCAGTAAAATATGAGAAAAAAATTTGGGATATATATTTTCACGAATTCGGATTTTAAAAGCAAATAAAAATATGTCACGGATTATTCATAATACTTATAAAGACTTGAAAGGAGCAACAAAATCAGATTTAGACGAAGTGTTTAATGATTCTGATTCACCTTTGAGTGATTTAGCAAAGAAAAGAGCCATAAAGAAAAAAGTTAAAAAAGAAATAAATTTGAATAAAAATAAATAACGACGCCACAACACATGGTATAGTGCATGCGGGTTTCATAGGTTTTCGAAAGTTTGTCGATCGTAAAAAAGCTTGTTGTAACTTGACAAGTTTTCGCTTCGTATTCCCGCACGACACCATACCATAAACCGTTGGTGGCAATTTTCCGAACCAAAACCTAACGACTGAATGAACCTGACTATTGAAAAATGTTAACCTGATAAATTTTATTAAGTTACCAATTTTTGGTAACTTTGGTAAAAGTTTTAGAAAATGAAAAATACATCAATATCCCTTGGAAACTATTTTGACCAATTTGTAAATAGTCAGGTTTCAGCAGGACGTTATAAAAATGTGAGCGAAGTTATTCGGGCAGGGCTTCGACTTTTAGAAGACGAAGAAAATAAAGTAATTGCTTTGAGAGCAGCAATTCAAAAAGGACTTGACAGCCCACGAGTTGAAAATTTTGACTTTAAAGCCAATTTGAAAAAACTAAAAGAAGAAAAAGTAAAAAATGGCTAAGGTTATTTTACGACAAGAAGCTATTGACGACTTAAATGATATTTGGGTTTATACATTTGAAGAATGGTCTGAAAAACAGGCTGACAAATATTATGAGAGCTTAGAGTTTGCTTGTTTGCAAATTGGGCAAAATCCTGAACTCGGAAAAGAATACGAAGGAATAAGTAACAACTTACTTGGGTTAAGAACAGGTAAACACATAATTTTTTATCAAGTTATAAGCGAGCAAGAAATTGAAATTATTAGAATTTTGCACGAACGAATGGATTTGATAAACAGGCTTAATAAATAAAAAAAAACTGCCACCAAAAGCTAAGCGTTCGTCGTGGTTGCAAACCAGGCGATGAACCCCGTAGGTAAATACCAACGGGGTAAACGGAATACTGACGCTGCCGGTCAAGACCCAGTCGGTCATGATGGTGCCAGTCATGATTTTCAATCGGTAGCGCTCTCAAAAGTAGAAACCCAGCATTTTTTTAATCTTATGGGGTTATCGGTATTGCGGATGTAGGATCTATCGGGTGAAGTTACCCTTTTTCCGGATCCTGCGACCTGGTTTGATTGCTTTTTAGCTTTATTTCTTCTGATTTCAATATGGTCTTTGCAAATCTGGTTGTCTGTTTGAACCGGAGTTTCCTGGTCAATTTGGACCGGATTTTACAGGAAAAAATCTTCACATACTTTTTTGAAATTTGAGATTTTTTGTAGGTTTATGGGACTAATCCCGGGGATGGTATGGGTGGTGAGATTAGATTTAAGTGAAAGGCTGTTGTGATGAGTTGGGCATATCGGGATAAAATGGGTGGATATGCTTAACTAATGGAGCGCAATACTTGATATGTGATATTTTTTTGTTAAGGATATGAACAAGTTATGGGTCATTTTAGAATAGAGCAACGTATACAATACATCATTAATGAAACATTGAAAATACATGGAAGATAATGAACATAAGCTTTTTAGGGAATTCATTGGACTTGAGGTCTATGCCAACTTGGATCAAGATGTTATTGTGACCACTGAAGATAAGTTGAAATTGACATTAACTGCTTACTATTCTAAAGTTGGTAGGCAAAAGGACTGGCTAGCTCCATTTGGAATTTCTCTTACAATATTGACGATTTTTTTAACAACATCTTTTAAAGATTTCCTTTTCTCATCAAGTACTTGGCAGGCGATCTTTATTATCCTTTTTGCAGCTAATATCATATGGCTCCTATTTTCTCTGAGATCTGCATTTAAGCGAACTAGTATTGATGACATTATTATTGAATTAAAGAAAAACAAGAAAACTCAATAATTATGGAACGAGAGATAGAAAAGGTTATTGAGTTGGTTGATAGTTTAATCAAGTCAAAGGAACTTAGAAAAGCAGAAGAGATATGTTTAACAAAACTTGCGACTTTATCACATAGTGCGGAGTTTCTTTTTAAGCTCGCACAATTATATAGTTTACAGAATAAAATTTTGCTGGCAATAGAAACCTATCTGCAAGGACTAGCCATTGCCCCATCCAATTTGAAAGCGTTAATAGAACTTGGTATTTTATATCGGCAAAATAATAAATTAACGGATGCTATTGAAACTTTCTTAAGAGTTATAGAGATTGATTCCAAAAACCTTCCTGCGTTAAATGAACTTGGGATAACATATAGAGAAAACAATCAGCAATCTAAAGCTATTGAAACTTTTTTAAGAGTCATAGAGATTGATTCCAAAAACCTTCCTGCGTTAAATGAACTTGGGATAACTTATAGGCAAAACAATCAGCAATCTAAAGCTATTGAAACTTTTCTTAAAGCATTAGAAATAAACCCAAATTCAGGCTATATTCTTTCAAACTTAGCAACAGCATACAGGGATATGGGGAGTTTTGAGAAAGCAAAGTCGGTTTTACAAACCGCACTTCAAGTAAATCCAAATAATCTTGCCGCTATTTCCAATTTAGCATCAGTTTACAGAGATTTAGGAAATATCAAATTAGCAGCCGAATTATTGACTGAAGCTTTACAATTGGATCCAAATAATATTTCTATACTATCTAATCTATCAGCAGTATATAAAGATCTAGGAGATTTAGATAATGCAGAAAATTTATTGCTTAAATCAATAGAACTTCTTTTACAAACAAATAATAAGCACCAAATTGCTAGAGCATATAGTGGCTTAGCAGCTATCCTAATTAACAAAGGTGAATACCTTAAAGCAACAGAGTTGCTGGAAAGATCCTTGATCATATATGAAGAAATGGGAATCAACGAATCTGGCAAATTCAACTCTCTAGCAAACTTAGCAACTTTATTTTTTAATATTGGGGATTTTGATAGCGCCATTAAATACATTAAAATAGCCGAAGAAGGGGCTATGAAATTTCTCGGTGTTGACCATCCGAATACAAAAAACATTACAAGACTATACAAGAATATTAAGTTAAATACTCAATTTTGAAAAGAAAAACGACCCATAACAGCTAAGCGTTCGTCGTGGTTGCAAACCAAGCGATGAACGCAGTGTTGAACGGAACCTTCGGTAGCGCTCTCAAGAGTGGAAAACCAGCATTTT
>Ga0209573_1001538_pt1 | contig 34919 bp, 30 predicted proteins | sample TNRBio252014_DNA_FD_185870 | JGI IMG/M metagenome (GOLD analysis project Ga0209573, IMG submission 185870) | Wastewater treatment Type I Accumulibacter community from EBPR Bioreactor in Madison, WI, USA - TNR Reactor_6/25/2014_ DNA (SPAdes)... | ecosystem: Engineered > Bioreactor > EBPR >...
GCGTCAATGATCGCGCAGGCGTCGAGGAAGCCCGGAAATGCATCACGGCGCTGGGGTTTGAGTTTGAGAAGTGCCATGTGGGCTCGTCCTGGTTTGTGGTGCATTTTCAAAGCCACGATGGGGCCGCCAAGGCACGGTTTCGATACAATCGCCAGACGGGCATCACCTGGGAGAAAGGCTCGTTGGAGAAAAGCATCAGCCTCAAGCGCAAGAAAGGTTGAGCACCTTGTTGAAGGAACGACTGAGGTCGAACCGCTGATGAGACGCTTATGTGACACTGATGCCAGAGGTTTGAAATCAGCGCCTGATCGGCGGTCAAAGACTTCTCCCGATGCCGGTTCGTTACACCTTTCACAGCAACCGGTTTGCTTCACATGAGATGCTTCGCCCACGGCGTGAATGAAGACGCAGGGGTATGAAGAAAGGATCCGCCGGGGCAGGGAAGGCGCGTCTTCCGTCTTGTCAGTCCTGCGCAAATCTGGAACACTCCGTGCATGAATGCTGACGAACAATCCTTGGCATGGCTCAATGAGCTGGAGACGCGCCTGCTGGCAGATGTGGAGCTGGTGCGGCAGATGAAGGCACGCCTGGGGCGTGTTCAGCCGCCAGTGGTGGCTGCCGTGGCGGCGGCTTCTCCCGCGCCCGTTCCAGCGGTCGCCTCACCGGCCCCGGCACCGCCGCACCCGAACCGTCTGGTCACTGATGTGAAATTGGCGGTGCGCAGCGTCATCACTGCGTTCAGCGGGGAGTTTGGCATCGGCGAGGTGAAAAAGCAGCTCGCCGCCCAGCGCTTCCGCGAGTTCGGCGACTCCACACTCCGCGCCACCCTGCAGGATCTGAAGGACGCCGGGGAGATTGTGCTCACCCAGCGCGGCCTCGGACGCGGCGGCAACCGCTATGCGCGGCCCGCCCCCGCCGTTCCGCCCGGTTCCCCGGCAGTTTGACGCTTTCCCTGCGCGATTCCGTGCCTTCCCGCCGCCATTCCGGCCTTCGCTTGGGTGATTTGGCGCTTTCCCGCAGCCATTCCGTCGTCTCCCGGCGCGACTCGGTGCCTTCCCCGAATGATTCCGCCGGATCGCTGAGCCATTCGGGGGTTCCCCCGAACGATTCAGGCGCTCCCCCGGATCATTCTGCCGTGCCCCCGAATGATTCAGATGTTTCCCTGAATCGCCCGGCGGTGCTCCCGGATCATTCAGCGACGCCACGGAATCATTCGGCGGTTTCCCCGAATCGCCGGGGCGTCCCCCCGAATCATTCGGGAGGACCGCTGAATCGCTCCGGGAAGGCCCCGAAGCGCCCGGGGAAGCGACGGAACCGCTCCACCGGCCGCCGGAAGCGCTTTTTGGGCCGCCTAAACCGCCAAAGCGCTTCGTGTCGCTGGACAATCGCTGGCCCAAAGCGCTTTCTGACGCTGGGGAGAGCAAACGAATCGCTCAAGCCCGATTCCCAAGCACCGCGCCAGCGTCATGGACGATCACGGTGGTCGTTCGTTAGGGCAATGCCGTGAAGCCATCCCGATCTGAAGGGTTGAGCCGGAGGCTCGCAAGAAAAAGAGCCGGGGGTGAAGCGAGGCTCGGCGAGTGAGAACCACCGGACCCACAAGCCGATAAGCACGTCGATGCCACCGCACCCTGGAAGGGCGCGAAAAGAGGGGGGGCTTCCTGGAGGATGATCCACCCAGCCCGCGTTCGTTTCTCGCGCTCCTGCCGGAGCGCGGAGGGGGGGCAGCGTTGTGCGCGGTCCTTGGTCCGGTGGTTCCCGCTGGCGACGCCCTCTGCACCACCGGCTGAGTTCTTTCGAGCCTCCGAGGAATACAATTCTGCCCTCCGGGGCTTGCGGCGGCGTAAAGAGGAAGCGCCAAACGACTCCTGCAATCACCATTCCATCTCGAATCTTTCCTCGAAGAGGCTGGCATAGCTCTCACACAACCAGCCCATGATTTGCTTCACGCGTTTATCATCCCGAGAATCGAATTTCACCACGATACCTTTTGATTCCAGGTCCTTCTCAAAGACGAGTTCTAGATCAGAAGCGCCGAGTGAATCGGTGATCATCAAATTCTGCTCAAGCTCGCTCTTCCAAGATTGTCCGCCAAGCTGGTGTTCTTTACATATCTTGATAGCTGCCACGCTTAAACTCTCGAGGAACCATTCTGGTTGACGAGGTGATTTGAGGGCGATTTTCATGAAAGAACGAAAGGCTTGTTGGGGCTTCAGATTTAATAGCAAAATTTTTGTTGCTGTAGGTAGGAAGAGGAACAGATGCTTTATCTGAGCAGCCTGGTTTACTGATTAAGATGGCTCTCATCCGCAGTTTCACGTCGCATCAACTGCCAAGCTTCTGATTGTACTCGGTCAGACGTTTTCTTTCGTTTCCGACAATGCTGCCGACCTCAACAAAAAACGTGTACTGGAGATGCGTAGTGTTGTAAGTATCACCCTTGAAACGGGTGGTTTCACGGTAGATTTTGCAATATAGGTCTCCTAAATGGAGCGTCTTCCATTTAGCAAAGCCATACGTCGTATCCTTGCTTTCATCTTCGATGACAGTGTAGCCACTTTTGAGTTTAGCGGCCAAAGTCTCATCAAGCCAAGCGTCGGCCAATTCAAAAGATCCTTCATATCCTTCTTTGCCTATCTTCAGGCGGACAAGATTTCCTTTTTCAGGGAAGTAAGCGAATTCGAAGTCGGTCTTGCGGAAGGAAAGGATTCCGATCTTCGTTGAGAATGATTCCAAAGCATCATAAGCATTCGCAGCCTCAAACCTCGCGACATAATGATTGTTTAAATCGTCTAGTGTAACTCGTGATGGAAGGCTTTTTTGTTCCCGCTCTTTTGAGTCACGAGCTTTTGTTAGAGCTTCGTTCTCGGCAATCAAAGAAGCTTGAGCTGTTTTTAATTTATCTGCGTATTCTTTCAACGATTGCGTGGCTAATTGATCAAATGACTTTGAGAGGATCGCGCTGGCTTCATCTGCCTTGTCGCGTGTTGCAGTTTCAAATCGATTGAGACTAATTTTTTCGGCTTCGACAAGTGTTATTAGAATTCGCTCCCCCATTTTATGAACTTCGTCACGAAGAGACTCTGTTCTTCTTATCGATTCGGTGATGCTGTATGTGTACCACATGTTGCAGGCGGCAAGTGCGATGGCAATCAGTCCCAGTTTATTCATTCTGGGATTCTGCAATCTAAAACTATACGCGCAACCTAGAATTCACGAGGTAGTGCGCTCGGTGCACAAAAGGCTGTAGCGGATTTGAAAACCTTGGAGCCGCAACCAATCGCATCCACCAAGAATATCTACAAGTGCGAGAGCCTGTTACTTTTACGCTCATAGAAAGCACCGGGGACTGGGAAATATCGAGTGCACCACTAGAGATCAAAAAGGCGCGAGAGGGCGGGCCTCTACACGGAGGACACGAAATTGCGTGCTGTAAGTCTCAATGTGTCCGCTTTTTACACATAAATACTTGCCTTGCGGTAGGAAATAACTTGAGATAAGACTCGGGTATGCTTTTTATCGATCAAATGAACATCTCAAACCCGCGTCTAGCTTCCGCATTGGAATTTGTCATTTCTGAATGCTCTAAAAGAGACATCGTGGACCGACAAATCACACTCGTTAACAATACCCATGCAGAACAACGTTGGTCAGGCGTAATATCAGACGTGTATTGTAGAGAGGCTTTCTCTGGCGGCGTGGTCGAATGGCACTCCTCATCTATTAATATCAAATCGAGTGTTACGACTGCAAAGTTGGTTTTGCGCTATGAGCTAATAATGCAGATGCAGCTTGTTGAGGGCGTGGTCAGCGTGCGCGTCCCTGCTGATTTGGATAAGCGACTGCTGCGAGATGAGTCCAACCCAAATGCTTTTGTTGTCAGGCTGGGGCCGACCGCGATCCGTAATTTCAAACGGCAACTCGCGACTCAAGGCGTCAGTGATCAATGTCCACTTTAGCAATTACCGCTGCATGCAGCGGTAACGCCGTGACAAACAATTAACTCGCTCAAGTATATGAACTTGGCATCTCTTCTTCCGAACAAAGAAATCTACGCTCAAAAACACCTCATTAAAGAGATTAGAACCCACCTCAATTCAATTACGCAGAACAGCAAACCGGAGCAATATCGCATTTCGGAAAAGCTTATTGAACGGTCAGCAAAGTTTGGCTGTGAGACGGGGCCTGAGCTTTGGGATCAAATCGCTGCGGTAATGACCAAGTTCAATGAGTCGCTGGATGAAAAGCTGCAATCCTATGACGCGAACGATGCAGAAGGAATGTGGGTGCGCTGGGAGTGGTTTTCTCAGGGGAGAGATAAACAAAACATAGATCTGAGCATCCTCGAAGAGCGTCTCGGCGATTTGGATCGGCAAATACTCAGCCGCTGGGTGCTGGTTGGAGTGCTGCTTTCGATTGGGGCAAGTCTTGGAAAATTCTTCGCAGATATTTTGTGTGCCTTTGTTCGTGGCATCGTCGGGTTTCTCTCGAATGCCTGCGGTGGTTAGCCCCTGCTCCATGATTATGAACTGCTCTGAAGTGCTTTCCCCTGCCGGCCGGCATCCGTTTCATTCTAGAAAACAGGGCATTCCCATGTTCGATTCCATGCCATGACAGATTCTGCGGCATTGAAAATCCTCGATATTTCCGACGGCAATCCTGATGCCATTGCAGTCAAAAGAGCCTATCGCCGAATGATTCGATATTGGCATCCGGACACTTATTCAGGAGACCTCACACATCGTGAAGTCACAGCGAAAGCTCAATTGATCAATGAAGCATTTGCGACACTCTCGAAGACGAGGAAAAACACTGCCACTCGAACGCAACCAAAGTCGAAACCTCCACCTGCCACCAAAACAGCGGCATCTACGAGTCCGCCTAAATCCGATTATTGGCGAGTTATTTCAGGTGAAACAGGTTTGCGTGTTCCATACGCGCCAAATTCAAGACACAGATCTTTGCGACGCAAGTACCGAGATGCTGAAGTCATTCATGGATTTCCCACAAGATGCCTCCGAGAGTTTTTCTTTTTCTCTGAAAACCTTGTTTCGGCAGCATACGATCCTGATGCCAAACTATTATACCTCAAGTTTATTGGCGGCACTGTATACAAGTATTTTAATGTGCCGGAACAGGTTGCCCGTGAGTTGATCGGCGCTGAATCTCACGGAAAATTCGCAAACCGCCATATTTGTTACTCTTTCAAATATGAGCGGGTCCCGTTTGGCTGATCACTCTTTCAATTGGTCCCTGAGACAGCAGCACCAATGAAGCGCCATGGTCACATTTGATGGATCACCTCACCCGATAAGCCTCCACCTCCGTCGTGAAACCAAAGGTATTCGGAAAGCCACCGGCTAGCTGCGCGTGGTGGTCGAGGTAGGTGAGGCGGATGAACTTCGCCTCGGTGTCGGGGAAGGAGACGGAGGCGCGTTCGGCCTTGCCGAGGGGGAAGAGGTGCTTGCCGACTTTGCGGAAGGTTTTGCCATCGGTGCTGACGGAGATGGCGACTGTTTTCGTGGAGCCGATCTCGGGAGCGCCGAGAACGATGAGATTCAGCGTGCGCGGCTGCGACGCGTGGAGGGAGAGCTGTTTCATGGTTGGGAAGTAGTCCAGTTGCGCCGCAACTGGAGTATGGGGCAGACCGGTTGCGGCGCAACCGGGCAACTTTACTGCTTGGCATTCAGCATCCTGCCCTTCATCGTCCTGCCTTCTCACCATGCGCACACTTCTACTCCTCGCTTTCCTCGCCCACACCGCCACGGCGGCTGAATGGACCATCTCCACCTTTGCCGGAACCGGCGTCAAAGGCGGCGGCGGTGATGGCGGCCCCGCCACCTCGGCGCAGATCGACAATCCCTTCGGCGTTGTGCGTGGTCCCGATAGCGCGATCTGGTTCTGCGAATACACCGGCCAGCGCATCCGCCGCGTGGCACCGGATGGCACGATCAGCACCATCGCGGGCACGGGCGCGAAAGGTTACAGCGGCGATGGCGGCCCGGCTTTGGCGGCCACGTTCAATCTGCCGCACGAGCTGCGTTTCGATGCCAAGGGCGATGTTTATGTGGTCGATATGACCAATCATGCGGTGCGGAAGATCGACCTGAAGACGAAGATCATCACCACCATCGCGGGCAACGGCAAACCCGGCTACAGTGGCGACGGCGGTCTGGCGAAGGATGCGCAGTTCAAACAGCCGCACAGCATTCAGTTCGGTCCCGAAGGCGATCTTTATATCTGCGACATCGGCAATCACGTCATCCGCAAGATCGACATGAAGACCGGCACGATCAGCACCTTCGCGGGTGTGGGCAAAGCCGGTCCGACGCCGGATGGCGCCCCCATCGCCGGAACACCGCTCAAAGGACCGCGTTCGCTCGATTTCGACAAGCAAGGCAACCTCTGGTTGGCGACGCGTGAAGGCAATCAGGTCTTCAAATTCGACCTCAAGGCCGGGAAGATCTTCCACATCGCCGGAACGGGTAAAAGCGGTTTCACCGGCAACGGTGGCCCCGCGAAGGATGCCACGCTCAGCGGGCCGAAGGGCATTTCCGTCGATGCCGAGGGAAATGTGTGGCTCGCCGACTGCGAAAGCCACAGCATCCGCATGGTGAACATGAGCACTGGTAACATTGAACTCATCGCGGGAACCGGCATGAAGGGTGACGGCCCGGATGGCGATCCGCTCGGCTGCAAGATGGCCCGCCCGCACGGTGTCTTCTGCGACGCTGACGGCACCGTTTTCATCGGCGACAGTGAATCGCATCGCGTGCGTCTGCTGAGGAGGAAGTGAGGGGCGATCTAATGCACTGTGAGAGGTTAGATGTTAGAAGTGAGAGGTCGGAAGTGCTGACTTCTCACTCAGGGATTTTTCAACAGGCTGCTAAGCCCGCTGCAAAGCCGAGATCTCGAGGTTGGCCTGTCTTAGCCGGGCGGAAATCTCGCGGGTCATCTCCTGTAGCAGCAGGATTTTGAGAGTCGGGCGCACCTGGTCCAGTGAGCGGAACCAGTCCTTGGTGATGACGATGCATTCCACCGTCTCCATGGCGACCACGTTGGCGGAGCGCGGTGATCCGTCCAAAAAAGCCATTTCGCCCACGGCCATGCCTGCGGTCAACACATCGACCCGCTTGCAGTCGTTCTCGCCAGCGCTGATCTGCACCTCCACCGTGCCCTGGATCAGCACAAACATCTCATCAGCGATGTCTCCAGCCGGGATCATGGTTTCGCCACCCGCGTAGCGGCGAAGTTGAAGCTGCTCGGTGATGAAGGCGATGTCCTCGTCTGTGCAGGTGCGGAAGAGCGAGCAGGAGCGTAGAGAGAGGGGCGTCTCCGGCCGCCAGGAGGAACCGGTGACCTCCAGCAGCAGCGCGTCCTCGCAGGCCTCCAGGGCGGCATCGAGAGTCGCAAAAATCTGGCGGGCAGGAATCCCGATGCTGCGGAGCATGGTCATCGTTTTGCCAGGCTGGCAGAAAGCAATGTTCACGCCCTGCTCGGCCAGCCGGGTGCTGAGGTTGGCCAGCAGGATGAAACTCACTGAATTGGCGCTGACGACCGCGCGCAGATCAAAGATGAGGTGTTTGCTGCCTTCAGCGGCCAGATTGGCGGCCTGCCGGATCACTGGCTCGATGGTGGTGAAGGTGAGGCCGCCTTGCAGCTCGATGACCTGGATGCTGGGGCCGTGCTGACGCAGCAGCTCGCGGGTCGAGGGCGGCAGTCGTCGGCGTGCCACCACTTCGCCGCCTTGATAGGCCAGACGCACCGCCGAGAGCGGGGTGGCGGTGGGATTGAGCATGTGCAGGGCGAGTTCCCGCGAGAGATCCATGCAGACTTTGATGCCACGGAAGCTGTTTCCCTGGGAGTCCAGCGGTGGTGAAAACACTCCGATGCCAAGCTGCCCCGGTAGCACGGCGAGGATGCCGCCACCCACGCCGCTCTTCGCCGGCAAGCCCACGCGGTAAATCCACTCGCCAGACCAGTCGTACATGCCGCAAGTGGCCATCACTCCGAGCACGTTGTCCACATAGTCGGCGGCGATGGCGCGTTTTTTGGTGATCGGATGCACGCCCTGGTTTGCCAGCGTCGCGCCCATCAGCGCCAGATCGCGGCAGGTGACCTCCACGGAGCATTGCTGAAAATAGGTCTCCAGAATTTCATCCGGGTCTTCGTCAATGATGCCAAAATTCCGCAGCAGCCAGCCGATGGCGCGATTGCGGTGTCCGGTCTCGCTTTCGCTTCGATAGATCGTCTGATTAATCTGCAAGGGACGCCCCGCAAATCCACTGAGGTATTCCACCACGCGGTCAATGCGGCTCTGCCCGTCTTTTTTCAAGACCTGCCCGCTGGTGGCGATGGCCCCGGCGTTGATCATCGGGTTGAAGGGAGCGCCGGTGCCTTCCTTCAGGCTGATGGCGTTGAAGGCTTCCCCTGACGGCTCCACCCCGATGCGGGACAAAACGTGCTCCTCGCCCCGGTCCTCCAGGGCCAGGCCGTAGTTGATGGCTTTGGAGATGGACTGGATGGTGAAGGACTGTCGTGTGTCGCCTACCTCATAAACGTGACCGTCACGAGTGGCGATGCAGATGCCAAAGTGTCGAGGATCGGCCTTGGCAAGCTCCGGGATGTAATCGGCCACTTGGCCTTCCATGACTGACGCGTAACGAGAATACAGTTGTTCGACATACTCTTGGATGGGAGAGATCATCAGATGGTGATAAGCATGTGCCGTGCCGGGCGGTCATGTTTTACCGTCAAGCCGCGCTTTGTATGGTTTAAGGCGGATGAATTGTTTGAGTGGCTCGCTGCGCAAGCTTCTGTGAAATCGCGATGAACTGCGAAAATGACTGTTCTCGCGCGAGGCCTTTCTGGTAGGCTGAATTTCGCCATGAACTTTTCCCCGATTCACGTCGCCGTCCTTGCAGCTTTGCTGCTCAGGGTGCCCAGCGAGGCTCAATTGCCGACAATACTCAAGGACTGGCAGCGCTGGGCGACTTGGGAGGAGACCAAGAATGACGGGCTGCCGACGCGCTTCGATGACCGAGCGCAACTGATGCCGGTTTGGTTCTCGGCGGTGCAGATCCAGGCGGACGCGGGCGGCGGGACTTTTGCATTCTCCATCGAGGCGCGGCATGATGGCTGGGCGGCACTGCCTGGAGATGCTCAGTCCTGGCCGCAGACGGTAATGGTGGACGACAAAGCGGCGGCGGTCGTGAGTCGCGCGGGCGTGCCTTGCGTGGAAGTGGTGGCGGGACAGAAGTCGGCGGTGCGCGGGGTGTTTCGGTGGGCGGAGATGCCCCAGAGTGTCCGCATTCCGCCGCAAATGGGTGTGCTGAATCTGCAACTCAACGGACAGCCTGTGGAACTGCCCGTGTGGGATCAAAAGGGCCTGCTGTGGCTTCAGCGCACGAGTGCGGAGACGGAGGACAAGGATTTCCTCGCGGTGCAGGTTTACCGCCTCATCAGCGACGGCTCGCCGCAGTGGTTGGACACGCAGGTGGAGCTGAGCGTGGCCGGGAAGAGCCGCGAGGAGGCGCTGGGGAGCGTCTTGCCGGTGGGCTGGCGGCTTTCCTCCGTGGATGCGCCGCTGCCCTGCGCGGTCGATGACGCGGGCAAGCTCAAGGTGCAGGTGCGCGCGGGAAAGTGGCTGTTGAAGATCTCGGCCTTCCGAACCAGTCCGGCGCAGACCGTGAGCTACGAGAAAGATGCCAAACCGCTCGTCGCGGAGGAACTCGTGGGCTTGAAGCACGATCCGAGTTTCCGATTGGTCGAGATCACGGGGATTCCAGCCGTGGATGTGGCGCAGACGACTTTTCCGCAGGATTGGCGGCAGTATCCGGTGCATCAGTGGCCGACGGCACAGACCTTCGAGCTGGACGAAAAGATGCGCGGCATGGGCGCGAAGAAGACGCCGGGCATCACGATCAAGCGGAGCTTTTGGCTCGATGAAGACGGCAAAAACATGACCTACCAGGACGAACTCCACGGCAACGGTCAACAGACGTGGAGGCTGGATGTGGCGGCGGGCCACAAGCTCGGGGCGGTGAAGATCGGCGGAGCCGGACAACTCATCACCAAGAACCCGGGCAGCGGCGCGGAGGGGGTCGAGGTGCGGGATCGTGATTTGAATCTGCAAGCGGTGGGCCGGCTGGAGCGTGGCGGGAAAATGGCGGCAACTGGTTGGCGGCATGACGCCGAGTCACTCGATGCGCGGCTGAATCTGCCCCCTGGCTGGCGGCTTTTGGCCGTTTTCGGCGCCGATTGGAGTCAGGGCGACTGGCTGACCGCGTGGTCACTTTTCGACGTTTTCATGCTCTTGATCGTGACTTTGGCGATCTTGCGGCTGTGGGGCTGGAGAACGGCGGGGATCGGCCTGTTGGGCTTTTTGGCGGCTTATCATGAGATGGGAGCACCACGGCTGACATGGGTGATTTTGGTCGCCGTGCTGGCGACGGCGAAGTGGCTGCCCAGCGCGAGCGCTCAGCCGATTTTGAACAAGCTGAAGCTCGCGGCGCTGGTGCTGTTCGCCTTGAACGCGGTGCCGTTCATCATTCAGCAGGTGCAGCAGGCCGTGCATCCACAGTTGGAGCCGTATCGTTCAACGTGGCAGGCCACGTCGAACGACATGGATTCGGACCTCGCGGCTGGTGGTATCCGTGAGCAGATGAACGAAGCCGTATCGCAAGTCGCGAACGCGGTGCCGAGCAGCCGCCGCTACGGATACGAAAAGTCCGAGAAGGCGAATCTGAAATACGACACGAAGGCAAAGATCCAAACGGGTCCTGCCGTGCCACAGTGGCGCTGGCGTGAGGTGGGCTTCGGATGGCGCGGGCCGGTGTCTGCGAATGAGCAGGTCTCTCTCTGGCTCATTCCTTGCGATGTGGAGCGCTTGATCACGCTGTTGCGCGTGGGTTTGCTGCTGCTGCTTGTTTGGTTGCTGCTCGGTCGCGGGAAGGACCTGCCTCCCTTGCCGAAGTTCGTGCCAAGTGCAGCCACGTCGGCTGTGGTGCTACTCTTGATGGTGATGCTCTTCGCCCCTTCGGCATCCGCGCAGTTTCCTTCGGAAGACATGCTGAAGCAGTTGAGTGAGCGTGTCTTGGCGGATCGGAAAGACCTGCCGCAGCGCGCGGAGATCCCGCAGGTGCGGCTGCGCCTGGATGGCCGTCGTTTGGAGATGTTGGTGGAGATTCACGCCTCGGAACTCGTGGCGGTGCCGCTGCCTGGGAAACTGCCATCATGGAGTCCGGTGACAGTCAGCGATGGTGCCACGACGATGCGGCACGAAGGCTACGTCTGGGTGCTGGCGGAGCGCGGTGTGAAGACGGTGACCGTGACCGGCATGATCCCGCCGGGAGCGGAGTGGCAGTGGAGTTTCCTTTTGAAGCCGCGCCAGGTCAGCATCGACGCTGCCGGATGGACGGTGACCGGGATGAAGGCCAACGGCGTGCCGGAGGATCAGGTGTTCTTTGTCGAGCAGAACCGCAGCGCGAGCTCCGAGGCGGCGTATGATCAAAAAGACTTCTTCCCGGTGGTTCGGATCGAGCGTGAACTGGAACTGGGCCTGATCTGGCAGGTCCGCACGCGCGTGAAGCGCTTGTCACCAGTGGGGAAGGCCATCTCGCTGAGCCTGCCGCTGCTGCCCGGTGAGCGCGTGATGAGCGCTGGCATGACGGCAGGGAAAAACCGCATCGAAGTGCGCTTTGGTGCCGCTGATGCCGAGATCGGGTGGGAGAGCGAGGTTGCGCCCGTCGAGATGCTCGAATTGAAGGCTGAAACGAGCGAGAGCTGGGTGGAACGCTGGTCGCTGATCACTTCGCCCATTTGGAATGTGAAGCCGGAGGGCCTCGCGCCCGTGTATGAGGCGCGACAGGCGCAACTGATGCCAGTTTGGACGCCATGGCCGGGTGAATCGGTGAAGCTCTCTGTCTCAAGACCCGAGGCGGTGCAGGGTGGGACGACCACGGTGCATCAGGCGCGTCACACGACACGACTCGGCGACCGGCAGCACACGGCCAGTCTCACGCTCCAGGTGCAGGCGAGTTTGGGCGAAGATTTTCGCATCGAGCTGCCGGCCGAGGCCGAGATCACCACCCTGCGAGTGCGTGGTCAGGAACTCCCTGTTCGGCGTGAGAGCAGTTCGATCATCATCCCACTGAGACCAGGCGATCAGGAGCTGAACCTGAGCTGGAAGACGCCTTCGTCCCTCGGCTTCAGCACAAGGACGGACACGGTGAAATTGCCGGTGCAGGCCTCCAACATCACCACGGCGGTCACGATGCCCTCTTCACGCTGGCTGCTATGGGCGACTGGACCTCGGCGTGGCCCGGCCGTTCGTTTTTGGGGCATGCTGATCGCGGCGGCGCTCTTGGGCATGGTGCTCGCGCGGATCAAGCTGTCGCCGCTGAAGGGCCACGAGTGGGCGCTGATCATGCTCGGCTTCATGCAGTTGCCACTCTACATTGGCGGAGCGGTGGTCTTGTGGTTCTTCGCGCTCGCCTGGCGCGGCTCTTTTTCGGCGGCCAAGTCGTCGGTGTTTCGCTTTAACGCGATGCAGGTCCTTTTGTCGGGTGCATCGTTGATCGCGCTGCTGTGCATGTTGGCGGTCGTTCATCAGGGACTGCTCGGCAGGCCGGAGATGTTCGTCGCTGGTTACGGCTCGACGACGGAGAGTCTGCAATGGTTCCAGGACCGCACCGCCGAAACCCATCTTCCGCAGCCCGTCATCATCTCGGTGTCCATCTGGTTCTACCGCGCGCTCATGCTTCTCTGGGCACTGTGGCTCGCGCGCAACGTGCTGCGCTGGATTCCGTGGGCCTACCAGCAACTCGTGGCCGGTGGATTCTGGCGCAAACGTGAAGTCATCCAAGGACCGCCGCCGATGCCGTGATCCCGAAGCGACGGAAGCGTCGGAAGTAACGAACAGGTGAGTCCAAACCCCACTGCCCTTTGAAGACGATCGCACACCGTGGAGGAATGGGGAAAGGGATGCAAAATACACCAGAGGGAGTGCTCCTGGCGGCACACCAGCAGGCCGATTTTGTTGAACTGGACGTGGTGAAGCGAGCGGGCGGTGGATTCAGTTGCGCGCATGGGCTGGGCCGGGCGACGGACCTCGGAGATTGCCTGGCGGCGCTGGGCGAAAAGATGGGACTGATCGCCCATCTCAAGGGCAGGTATAAGGAAGCGGATCTGCGGCGTCTGGTGGAAGAAATCACGCGGCATCTGCCGCTGGAGCGCGTGATCTTCGCGGCTCATGGCTCCCCAGTGTTGCGCCAGTTGCGGCCCCTGTTTCCCAGCGTGCGTCTGGCACGCTTCGGGCTGCTGCCGGCTCTCGTGGGCTTGTGGAAACCGCTGCCATGGGATTGCTGCATGATCAACCAACTGGTGCTGACGAAAGGGCTGGTGCAGGCCCTGCAACAAAAGGGCTTGGAGGTGATGGCGAGCTGCGTCTGGGAATTCCGCAGCCGCCGGAGTGTGCAGCAACTGGGGGTGGACGGCGCGTTTGTGAATCTGTATCGGTAGGAAACCGCACCCGACCCATCATGGAACTGCCGCCAATTCTAGCGAACACGATCTGGGGAGGCTCCTTCCCCTACGGCTTCCGCTTCTTCGGCCTGCATGTCCTCGTCGAGCTGCCGCTGGAGGCCTATGTGATCTGGCGTTTGATTCAGAAACGCGGGGGCTTGGGCTGGCTCTTTGGACGTGTGCTCATCGCGAATGTGATCAGCTTCCTTATAGGCGTAGTGCTGCTGGATTGGGTGACGGTGCCCAAACAATCTTTGGAGGGGGCGGCGGGTGTCTGGCTGGGGGCCTTTCTTATCAGCTGGGCCGTGGAGGGCTTTCTCCTGCGCCGTTGGCTGCAGATGATTCCGTCTCCGATGGTCTGGCGGGCGACGTTTTGGGGAAACGTGGCCAGCTATACGATCGCGGCCTTCATCTTCGTCGCCTGGTTGCGCGGCGTCCGCGTGCCCTGGCCCACGATGTACTGAAGAAGGGTGTTTGCTCCATCGAGCGGGGCCGGCGTGGCGCTGCTTGAGTGGTCCGCCTTTTCATCAGGCGTAGAACCTGCTAGGGTTCAGCTCATGAAGATCTCCCCATGTGTCGTGGCCGGTCTGCTCGCGGCGGGCGCTCGAATGAGCAAACTACAATGCGTAAACTTCTAACAGCACTTGCCTGCCTCTTCTCTGGTTGCCGAGACGAAGGCAACGCTAACTCATCGGCCGCCAAGCAAGATGCGAGTAAAGACGATTGGGGACAGAAAGTAGTTTGGCTTCAAGCCGGGAATCAGGACAACCCGTTTCCTCAGAAGGTGCTGGATTGCCGGGCGGTTGCGCTTGGATTCACGGCGATGACCTCAGATCGCGCCATAGCCGCATCCTTCAACCAATTGCGCACTGATGATGGCCATTCGCTCATTGGCTCTTTACCCAACGACGATTTCATTGTGCCATGCGATCTGAGATTTCCTTACAATGGCAAGCGTGAGGATGGCGTTCTGTTCTCTGCCCCAGAGATGGAAGATAAGTGGGATTTCTTCGCCTACGACTCACGACTCTATGTCCGTCGCAGTTGGACGGGGCTATTGCTTCATGTCGCCGAGTTGAAATACACGGACACCGAGGTTGTCATCTCGACGCTCCATTCAAATCGAGAGGTTGTGCATGGTGACGCTGACTTTGCCAGGGCTCACCTTCGCTTTCTCATCCTCACCCATCTCGGAAGAAAAAAGCTGCCCTTCCCGATTCCTCCAGGCGCTAACCTTGAAGACGCAAGGGCGATCGCGCTGGCCGGATTCAATAGTTATGGGCGCAGGGCTGAGTTTGCTTCTATCCTAAAGCAGTAGGCAGGAGCTTGAGATGTTAACGGAGTGCTGCGGAATAAATTCCGCGCTCCGTTACTTCTTCTCAAACACCGGCTTCCCGCCCTTCATCACGGCGGTGATGTGATCGCCGTCTTTGAAGCCGCCTTCGAGGACCGCCAAGCTGAGCGGATCGAGGAGGTGCTTCTGGATGGCGCGTTTGAGGGGTCTCGCGCCGAAGACGGGATCGAAGCCGGCGTCGGCGAGGTAGCGGGTGGTGTCGTCGGTGACGGTGAGGTGGATGTTCTGCTTGGCGAGGCGGGTGATGACGCGCTGGAGCTGAATCTTGACGATCTGATCAAGCTGTGTGGCGTCGAGGCGGTCGAAGATGACGATCTCGTCGATGCGGTTGAGGAACTCGGGGCGGAAGAACTGCTTCAGGCTGTCGCGCACCAACGCGTCGCGCTGTTCGGCGTTGGACACGTCCTGGATGACGTTGCTGCCGATGTTGCTGGTCATGATGAGGACCGTGTTCTTGAAATCGACCGTGCGGCCCTGGCCGTCGGTGATGCGGCCGTCATCAAGCACCTGGAGCAGGACGTTGAAGACGTCGGGGTGTGCTTTTTCGACTTCGTCGAACAACACGACGCTGTAAGGCCGCCGCCGCACGGTTTCGCTGAGCTGGCCGCCTTCCTCATAGCCGACGTAGCCGGGAGGCGCTCCAATGAGACGGCTGACGCTGTGCTTCTCCATGTATTCGCTCATGTCGATGCGCGTCATGGCGCTGTCGTCATCGAACAAGAACTCGGCGAGGGCTTTGCACAGCTCCGTCTTGCCGACACCGGTGGGGCCGAGGAAGAGGAAGCTCCCAATCGGACGGTTCTCATCCTGAATGCCAGCCCGCGCACGGCGCACGGCATTGCTGACGGCGACGATGGCGTCCTTCTGCCCGATGACGCGGGCGCTGAGGCGCTCCTCCATCTTCACGAGCTTCGCGCGCTCGCCTTCTTGCAGGCGTGAGACGGGAATGCCGGTCCAGTTCGCGACGACGCGGGCGATGTCTTCTTCGGTGACTTCTTCACGCAAGAGCGTGTTCGCGGTTCTCGGTTCGCGGTTCTCGGTTGGAGCGGCTTGGAGCTTCTTTTCGAGGTCGGGGATGAGGCCGTATTGGATTTCGCCTGCGCGGCCAAAGTCGCCTCGGCGCTGGGCTTGTTCGAGTTCGGTGCGGAGGCGGTCGATTTCTTCCTTCACCTTGCGGCCAGCATCGACGGATTCCTTTTCCTTCATCCACTGGGCTTTCAACGCGGAGGACTTTTCTTTGAGGTCGGCGATCTCGCGCTCGAGTTTTTCGAGGCGGGCTTTGGAGGCGGCATCCTTTTCCTTCTTCAAAGCCTGACGCTCCATTTCGTCCTGCATGATCTCGCGCTCGATGACGTCGATCTCCGTCGGCATGGAGTCGAGTTCGATCTTGATGCGGCTGGCGGCTTCATCGACGAGGTCGATGGCCTTGTCCGGCAGGAAGCGGTCGGTGATGTAGCGATTGCTCAGTGAGGCGGCGGCAATGATGGCATTGTCTTGAATGCGCACGCCGTGATGGACTTCGTAGCGCTCCTTCAATCCGCGCAGGATGGCGATGGTGTCCTCGACGCTCGGCTCGCCGACTTTCACCGGCTGGAAGCGACGCTCCAGCGCGGGGTCTTTTTCGATGTGCTTGCGATACTCATCCAGCGTGGTCGCGCCGATGCAGCGCAGCTCACCACGGGCGAGCTGCGGCTTCAAAAGATTGCCCGCATCCATCGCGCCTTCGCCTTTGCCCGCGCCGACGATGGTGTGGAGTTCGTCGATGAAGAGAATGATCTCACCTTCACTTGAAGTGACTTCTTTGAGGAAGGCTTTGAGCCGTTCTTCAAATTCACCCCGGAACTTCGCGCCTGCCATCATGCCGCCGAGGTCCATGCTGATGAGCTTCTTGCCCTTGAGCGAATCTGGCACGTCACCCGCGACGATGCGTCGCGCGAGGCCTTCCGCGATGGCGGTCTTGCCCACGCCCGGTTCACCGATGAGCACGGGATTGTTCTTCGTGCGGCGGCTGAGCACCTGCATGACGCGACGGATCTCTTCATCGCGACCGATGACGGGGTCGATCTTGCCCTGCTTGGCGCGGGCGGTGAGGTCGGTACCGTATTTCTCCAGCGTCTGGTATTTCCCTTCGGGGTCCTGATCCACGACGCGCTGGCTGCCACGCACGGCGGTGAGGCCTTTGGAAACGGTATCGTAGGTCAGTCCGGCCTGCTTCAGCACGTCGGACAGCTCCGTCTTCGTCTTGAACAGAGCCAGGATGATGTGCTCGACGCTCAGATACTCGTCCTTGAGCTTTTTCTGCTCGTCCTCGGCCTTCGTCATGAGTTCGCGCATCTCATTGGAGAGGTGCAGGCCGCTGGTGCCGCCGCTGACCTTCGGCTGGCGGGCGAGCAAGGCCTCAATGCCCGCCTTCAGGCCTTGGGCTGCGGCTGGATTCACGGCAGCCTTTTCAAACAAAGGCACCGCGATGCCCCCTTCCTGCTCAAGCAGGGCGAGGAGAAGATGCGAGGGCTTCAATTCCTGATGCCCATGCCGTGTGGCGATGGATTGCGAGGCGTTGAAGGCTTCCTGAAGTTTGACGGTGAATTTTTCGGGGGACATGGTGGTAGGCTGGTTGGTTGTTTGTCCTTTGTCTTGCTCAAAGCATGCCACAGGCACGTCATGGGCCGCTACGCTTGATTTGCGTAGGCTGGGGCGTGTTTTGAAGCCATTCCCTGCCGCGCGCTGAAGTGGCGTGATGGCACATATGTGCTGCCGCTTTGTGCAGCCGCGTCACTCCCGTCCCGGAATCTCCGTGCTCGCGCCGCTGCCGATCGTTTCACCCTCGTTGAGATGCAGGTCATAACCGGCCACCTCCACCTCGCCACGCCGCACTTTTTTCTTCGCCATGGCCACGGAGATCCATTGAAACTCGGCGCTGTTGTCGAGCAAGACCTTGAGCACCATCGTCAGCGGCACGGCCAGGAACATGCCCAGCGGCCCCCACAGCCAGCCCCAGAAGATGACGGACAGAATGACCACCAGCGGCGAGATGCCGAAGCGGTTTCCGAGCAGCGTCGGCTGCACGAAGTTATCCAGGCAGAAATTGATGCCGCCATACCCGATGGCGACGAAGATGGCCGTCGAGGTGCCGTGCTGCACCAGCGCCTCCGCGATGGCGGGGAGCGAGGCCGCCGTGCTGCCCACCGCCGGGATATAATTCATCAGGAAGGCCAGCAGCGCCCACAGCAGCGGGTAATGCAGATCGAAGAACCAGCACCAGAAACCGGCCAGCAGCCCGGTCAGGGCGCTGATGAGCGTTTTCACGCCGAGGAATTTCTGGATGTCGCTCGCGCTGCGCAGCAGGCCGCTCAGATCCGGCCCGCCGGAGAGATGCACCGCGTGCAGACGGCTCTGCGTGCCGTGCGTCTCCATCAGAATGAACATCATCACGATGAGCATCATGATGAAGCTGGCCAGCACGGTTGCCACCGTGCCGAAAGTGCTGCCCACGATGCCGCTAATTCCACCGAGGGTTTTCATCAAATCCTGCTGCGCGGCGTGGCTGATGAGAGTATTCCAGTCAAACATGCCGCTCACGGTGGCTTTCGCGCCTTCGATGCCGTTGGTCTCCAGCCAGGCGGCAAAATCATTGAGATAGCGCTCCAGCCCGCGCAGGTAGCGTGGCAGGTCCGCCCAGAAGCTGATCAGCAGCCGCACGCCCACGGTGATCAGCCCGGCCAGCAGGCTCAGGTTCAGCAGCATGGTGATGCCCAGCGCCAGACCGGCGGGCACGCGATGCCGCCGCAGCCAGCGCACCAGCGGATAGCTCAGCACCGCGAGGAAAAACGCGTACACGATGGGCACCAGCACCCCGGCGGCGACTTTCATGCCGGTGAGCAGAACAACCAAACAGGCCATCGTCACTACTGCCTGCGAGCCTTTGCGGCCCCAGTCCACCCTCTGATCATGTTCCTGAAACATCGACATGCACTTGCCATGCCGCAAAATCGTCGCTGGCTCAAGAATTTTCCATGAAGTATAAGACCCCATGATACCAACCCTCCAACGTCTTTTCTGCGCCGGTCGCGCCTCCATGTTTGGCGACTCGCACGGCCGCCGCGGCTGTGCGCTCAATCCGCGTGTGATCATGGCGCTGCTCATCATCGGCGGCACCCTGGTTTATCACTGGATGGGCACCACGGAGTATCAAAACGAGTTCACCGGCCGCACGCAGACGCTCGCGCTGGCCACGCCGCAGGAGGAGATCGCGCTCGGGTTGCAGTCCGCGCCGGAGATGATCCGCGAGATGGGCGGCCTTTCCCGCGATCCCGCCGGACGTGCGCTGGTGGAAAAAGTGGGCGCACGGCTGATCGCCTCTACGGCGGCGCGGCAGACGCCGTATCAGTTCAAATTTCATTTGTTGTCCGATGCGCGGACCGTGAACGCCTTCGCGCTGCCAGGCGGCCAGATTTTCATCACCGAGGCTTTGTTTCGGCGCTTCAAGACAGAAGACCAGCTCGCCGGTGTGCTCGGCCATGAGATGGGGCACGTCGTGGGCCGCCATTCCAACGAGCAGATGGCCAATTCACGGCTCTGGAGCGGCTTGGCGCAGGGGTTGGGCATCCTGCTCTCGGATGGCAGCAACAACACCGGCGCGTACATCGCCAACATGGTCGCGCAATGGCGGGTGATGAAGTTCAGTCGTGAAGACGAGCTGGAATCCGACGCGCTCGGCGTGCGCTTCATGATTCAGGCCGGCTACAATCCCGAGGCCCTCATCGGCGTGATGGAAATCCTCGCCGAGGCCGGCGGCGGCGCAGGTGGCTCGGATTTCATGAGCTCGCACCCGAGTCCCGACAACCGCATCGAGAAGATCCGCGAGGTGATCGCCCGCGAGCGAGGGCGGTGAGGTGGAACATCAAGCGCAACCGCGTAGCGGAAGACGTCAGTCTTCCGCCGAACGTCCCCAGGCGAGGTCATCCCTCATCTCACGGTGCCATCCCCAGCGGCCGGTTCGCGGTGCCTTTGACCTTCATCAAAGCATCCCCCAGCTCCTGCCGCATCGGCTCCGCCAGCTTTTGCAGCCGCGCCACGATCTCCGGCTGCTCCTTCGCCACATCGCGCGTCTCACCCGGATCATCCTTCAAGTTGAACAGCGCCAGCCCGGTCTTTTCCACGCGATACCCATGCCGTGACGCGATGCCTTCGACGCCGCTTTGTGTGATCGACTTCGGCTTCATCTGCCCAAACTTCGCGGGTTTGCCATCGCGGCCCGGCTCGCCATCCACCGTGATGTAAGGATGCGGGAAATGCAGCTTCCAGTCACCGCTGCGGATCGCCTGCAACTCGCTGCCGCCGTAAAAATACAGCGCCTCATGCGGCGAATTCGCGTTTGGGCGGCCTTCGAGCAGATCGATCATGTTGTGGCCGTCGATCTTGCGCTCCGGCGGCTTCGCGCCCGTCAAACCGGCCACGGTGGGCAGCAGGTCGATCTCCATCACCGGTTCATCGCAAACCTGGCCCGCAGGCACTCGCCCCGGCCAGCGGGCGATGAAGGGCACGCGCACGCCGCCTTCAAAGGTCGTCAGCTTGCCTTCGCGCAGTGGTTTGGCGCTGCCCGCGTGATTGCCGTAGCTGAGGAAGGGGCCGTTGTCGGAAAAGAAGATCACCAACGTGTCGCGCTCGATGCCGCAGCGTTTGATCGCGTCGAGGATCTGCCCCACGGACCAGTCGAGTTCCTCCACGACATCGCCATACAGCCCGGCGGAGGATTTGCCGCGAAACGCGTCGGAGGCAAAGATCGGCACATGTGGCATGACGTGCGGGAGGTAGAGGAAAAAGGGGCGGCCTTTGTTGCGCTCGATGAAGCTCGTCGCCCGCTCGGTGAAGCGCCGCGTGAACTGGCTTTGATCAGGATCGGTCTCGATGACCTTCAAGCCGTCGTAAAAGGGCAGAGGGGGCATCTCCTTCGCCAGTGAGGGGTGAAACTTCGTGTTGTCGTTTGAATAGGGGATGCCGAGGAACTCATCAAAGCCATGCCGCAGCGGATTGAACATCGGGTAGGTGCCCAGATGCCATTTGCCGAATGCGCCGGTGGCATAGCCGACGGTCTTGCACATCTCCGGCAGCAGCAGCTCGTCGGGATGAATGCCCTCCTTGCTCGTGTGATTCAACGCGCCCTGCATACCGACACGATTCGCATAACAGCCGGTCATCAAGGCCGCGCGTGAGGCGCTGCACACGGCCTGCGCCACATAAAAGCTCGTGAACTTCATCCCCTCCGCCGCCATGCGGTCAATGTTTGGTGTTTTGATGGTGTCAGCGCCGAAGCAGCCGAGATCGGCGTAACCGAGGTCATCGGCCAGAATGAGCACGACATTCGGCAGCCGCGGTTCGGCGGCGGAAACGGTCAAAGCGGAGAAAAACAGGGCAAACAGCAGGCGCATGAGGCCATCGTGGCAAAGTGAGGGCGTGCTGGCGAGAAAGTTTTGCGCCGAAATGCCGCCGTGCTTGCCACGACAGGTGTTTCCTGACACAAATCCTCCAATGATCTGGCGTGCGGCGGCAGTTTTGGCGGTGCTTTTCTGGGCAGTGATGTCCGGGCTGCTGGTGCGTGATGTTTATTTCCCCGAGGCATCCCGCTTCGCCGCCGTGCCGCCACGCGTGGTCATCGACATGTTTCTGCGGCAGTCGGAGGTCTTTGGCAGCACGCTGCACCTGCATCACCACCGCGAGCGGATCGGCCACGCCAGCTTTCAGATCAGCCGTCGCATCAAGCCGAACCATCAGACCGTCTATGACATGCTGGCGCGTGGCGTGGTGGAGCAGCCGGGTGAGCCTGGCGGCCACGGCATCAAGGCGAGCTGGAGCGTGGCCTGCATCCTCGCCGATGCCGAGCGCTGGCAGTACTTGAAGCTGGAGGCGCAGTTCCCCGCCCGCGATGCCAGTTTGAAAATGGTCTGGAGCGAGGAGCATGCCACGCCCGAGGTTCTGGTGAAGCACGCGGGCCGGGTGATCATGAACTCGCAGGATGTGAAGATGCTCCTCGGCTCCGGCAAGGACGGCGCGCTGGCCATGCTCTCCATGCTCGGCGGCGGCATGCCAAAGGCAGGCGCGCCTCCCGAGGCCACACAGTTGCGGGCGCGTGAGGGTCTGATGCAGCTCGCCGGTCGTGAGCGGAAGTGCTTCGTGCTCACGCTGCCGTTGTTCGGCCAGCATGAGATCCAAATGATCTTCACCGAGGCCGGGGAGCTGGCCCGCATCGACCTTCCTGACGGCTACGCCCTGCTGGAGCCGACCATCCACGGCCTGCAGGAGGGCCATCGCTGATTTGAACCTGTTTCACGCATGATCGAGATCGAAAACCTCACCATGAACTACGGCGACCTCCGGGCGCTCGACGGTCTGAACCTCACCATCCGCCCCGGCGAGTTGTTTGCCTTCCTCGGGCCGAACGGCGCGGGCAAAACCACCGCCATGAAGCTGCTCACCGGCCTGATGAAGCCCGACGCGGGCCGCGTGCGTCTCTGCGGCCACGACATCCAGCAGGAGCCGCTGCTGGCGAAGGCGCTGCTCGGTTATGTGCCGGATGTGGCGGTGTTTTATGAAAAGCTCATGCCCGTCGAGTTCATGGAGTTCATCGCCGATTTGTTTGAGATGGACCGCGAACACGCCGCCGCGCAAACAAACGCGCTGTTCACCAAGTTTGCCCTGCACGAGCATACGCGGCAGCGCATCGAGAATCTTAGCCACGGCACACGCCAGCGTCTCGCCATCGCAAGTGCGCTGCTGCATGATCCGAAGGTCTTCGTCATCGACGAGCCAATGGTCGGTCTGGACCCCATCCACGCCCGCACGGTGAAGCGCGAGATCAAAGAGCGCAGCCAGCGCGGCACGACGGTTCTCATGAGCACGCACCTGCTCAACATCGCCGAAGAGCTCGCCGACCGCATCGGCATCATCCATCACGGCAGGCTCATCGCCCTCGGCACGCTCGAAGAACTGCGCCGCGAGCACGAGCAGCGCGGTCAAAGGCTGGAGGACATCTTCCTCAGCATGGTGGAGTGAAAAATTCTCAAGGCTGTCCCTGCGCGATCCGTGCCGCGTTTTCCGCGATCAAAGTCGTTAGCGTTTTGAGTTCACGGCTGGGTTCTTGTTTTGGCAGCACGAGCAGCAGTTCCGCCATGGGCACGGGTCCGGCGAGCGGGATGATGACGCAGCCTCCATGCGGCAGTTTGCTGGCGTGAGCGGGCATCACGGCGACACCTTCGCCTGAGGTGACGGCCCCTAGCATCATGGAAAGCGAATCGACCTCGCTGACAATGTTCGGCTCGAACCCGGCGGTCTGGCACATGCCGCGCAAGAACTCACGACGACCGGGAAAGAAGGCGTCGGAGAGCGAAACCCAGCGTTCGTTCTTCAGCGCGGCCAGCTTGATGGACTTCTGCTTCGCCAAAGCATGATCCTCGGGCAGCACGGCGGCCATTTTGTTGCGGGAGAGGCGGCGGATGTCGAAATGGGCGCGGTCGCGTTCGTCGAGGTTGCCGAGGATGGCTGCGTCGAGCTCATGATTGCGCAGTCGGTCGAGCTGCGCGCGCGGTGGAAGCTCAAACAGGCTCACTTGCGCGTTCGGATGCCGCTGGCGGAACTCGCGCACCGCAGGGGCGACGAGATCATCGAGCACCGGCGTGAGGAAGCCGAGGCGCAGCGTGCGTCGTGCTTTGCCAAACTGCTCGCGCAACTGCTGCGCGCCTGTTTCGGCATCGCAGACGATTTGTCGTGCTTTCGGCAGGAAGAAGCGGCCCGCGTCGGTGAGGTGGATGCGTTTGCGGATGCGATCAAACAACGGCACTCCCAGCTCCGCCTCCAGCACGGCGATCTGACGGCTCAAGGCCGGCTGCGTGACATGCAGGCGCTTCGCCGCGCCCGAAATGCTCAAATCCTCGGCGGCGGCGATGAAGTAACGAAGCTGGTGAAATTCCACGCCAGATCAGACCACAGACCGGCGCGACGTGCAAATCAGGCCCGCATTTCTCACACTCGACTTTGCCGCAGAGGGGCAAAGAGGCAGAGGGTGCGGAGAATAGGGGCGCCAACCTCTGCCACCTTTGCTCCTCTGCCCCTCTGCGGTGAAGTCAGAGTGTGCCTGCGTCTCGAAGAAAGTGTGAGAGATGCAAGCTATGGACGATCGGGGTCCATTGGGTTTTCGACGCGCTTTGAAACGGGCGGGCTGTCGCCACACCCGTTCTACGTTTGCAAGGTCGCGCATTGGCGGGCGTAAAAGGTTCCCGTCATGCACTCACCGCTGTTTCGTCCCTCCATGGACCGCCGGGCCTTTCTCACGGCCTCGACGATGGGTTTGGCGTCTCTCGGATTCAAAGGTGGCGTGCGTGCCTCGACCGGTCCGGCGATCGCGTCTCCGACCCTCGCGAAGCCGGCGAAATCGACGGTGCTGTTCTTTCTCTGCGGCGGAGCCTCGCACATCGACATGTGGGACATGAAGCCGGACGCGCCGCTGGAGTATCGCGGTGAGTTCAAACCCATCCGCACCACGGGTGATGACATCCGCCTGTGCGAGCACCTGCCGCTGCTCTCCAAGCAGGCGCACCATTTTGCGATGGTTCACGGCATCACGGATGGCGGTCAGGCCACCGGGGATCATCACGCCGGTTATTATTACAACCTTACCGGCCACGCGCCTGACATCACCTTCAAACAGCAGGGCAACGACCGCCGCCCCTATCCCGAAGACTGGCCTTACATGGGCAGCGTTGTCGCCATGAAGCGTCCGCAGCATCCGTCGCTGCCCTCGCTCATCACGCTGCCGCACAAGCCCAGCAAGCTGCCCTACACGCGCCCCGGTCAGTTCGCGGGACGCATCGGCATGGAGTTCGATCCCTTTTTGCTGACGGGCAGCTTCGACGAGCCGCTGAACTTTGCCGCGCCGACGATCTCGATGGGTGGCGACATGACCGCAGCACGCATGCAGGACCGCAAGGCGCTGCTCGCGGCGATGAATGACGCGCGCCGAGAGTTGGATCACGAAATGGCGATCCAAAATTATGTGAAGCAGCAGGAGCGCGCCTTTGACCTGCTTTCATCCAGCGGCACAACGAACGCTTTCGATATTCAAAGCGAACCGCTGGCCCTGCGTGAGCGCTACGGCCAGGACATCAACGGCATGAGCCTGCTCATGGCACGGCGCATGGTCGAGGCGGGCGTGCCGTTCATCACCGTGTTTTGGAAGGAAGACGAAAGTCTGCACAAGAAATGCAAAAGCGCTGGTGGCTGGGACACACATGGCAACAACTTCAACTGCCTGCGGGACAACCTCCTGCCGCAGTTCGACCGCGGCTTCTCCGCCTTCCTCGAAGACCTTTCCTCACGCGGATTGCTCGATGAAACGCTCGTGCTCGTCACCAGCGAGATGGGCCGCATGCCGAAAGTGGGTGACCGCCGCAGTGGTGGCCCCCTCGGTGCCGGTCGTGATCACTGGACCGCCTGCATGAGCGTGCTCATGGCCGGAGCGGGCATCAAAGGCGGGCAGGTCGTCGGTGAAACCGATGCCCGCGCCGAATATCCGAAGGACAGGCCGATCTGCCCCGAGGACATCACGAAAACCGTTTATTACGCCATGGGCATCGACAACCTCGAAGCCAAGGACAAGCTCGGTCGTGCCTACAACCTGCTCGATGAAGGCAAGCCGCTAACCGAGCTGTTTTGACTGAGCCTCACTTCTTGGCTGGAGCCGGAGGCTGGGGGGCGTCACTGGCTGGTAAGGTTTCACTTCCGGTGTGGGCGCGGGCTTCGCCGGTTCTTGCGGCTTTTTCTCGTCGGCGACCGCCGCTTGCTTCTTCACAGACTGGTAAAGCAGGTTGTAGTTGTGACGGATCGCGGCCGGAAACGAGACGCGTCCCGGCTCGACGATTTTTTCGCGCAGCAGCTTGGAGGAGAGATCGGCCACGAGATCCGTCCCGATCTTCACCGCACGGTCCACATACGGCGACGCCACGTTCGTCGAGGCGGCGGCGGTGCCTTTGATCAAATCACTGCTGATGGTGATGCCTTGGAGCGCGATGCTGCTCTGAGCGGCGGCCAGCGTGCCGTCGGCGGAGAATGTCATCTCCAGGCTCGCATGATCATCGGAGGCCAGGAAACCGCGCATGTGGTCGATACGCACCGAGATAAAAAGACCGCCGTCAGGCGAGGGGGAAACCTCGGGCAGATAAGTGCGATAGCTCGCTCCCGAGAGATCATAAACGGTCGCCTTGCCCTTCAGCGCCTTGGAACCGCCGAGACTGGCGATGAACGACTCCGCGTCGATCTCCAGCGCCGCGAGAGGCGCGGCGGCACAAAGCAGGCTGAGCAGGATGAGGCGGAACTTCATGTCCAGGACGGTATGCATTCCGAACCCGGTCAATTCAAGCTCGTTTCCAGCGCTGATATAGCCGGTGATGCCGGCCCGTAGTGACTGCGCATGAAAAACGTTCTCGCCTTTGCCCTGCTCGCAACATCTCTCCAAGCCGAGGACTGGCCGCAGTTTCGCGGTTCCAACGGCAGCGGCGTCTCCGCCTCGAAGAACATCCCGCTCGAATTCTCAGCCGACAAAAACATCGCGTGGAAAGCACGGCTCGGTGATGGTGTCGGCTCCGCCATCGTGAAAAACGGCGTCGTCTATGCCACCGGCATGGCGGGCGAAGCTAAAGTCGCGGTGCAGGCCTTTGACGCGGCCACTGGAGTGCCAAAGTGGAAGTCGGAGTTCGACACCGGCACGCTGCCACGCATCACACCGCCAAACAGCCACGCGGCCTCCACTCCCGCCACGGATGGCGAGCGTGTGTATCTGCATTTCAGCACCATCGGCCTGCTCGCCTTTGATTCTGCGACTGGAAAGGAAGTCTGGCGCTACTCGATGCCGCGTCCGGCTTATTTGATGGACTGGGGCGCGGCTGCTTCGCCCATCGTGCATGAGGGCCTGGTCATCTTCTGCCAGGATGACGACCTCGCGCCCTTCCTCGTCGCCGTCGATGCCAAAACGGGCCAAGAAAAGTGGAAGACGCTGCGCAAGGACATGCTCGCCGGTTATGCGCTGCCCGTGTTGTGCGAGGCAAACGGCCGCACCGATCTCGTCGTTGCCGGCAGTGGCAAGATGAAGGGCTACGATCCTGCCACTGGCAAGGAACTCTGGACCTGCAACACGCTGCTGCGCACCATCATGACCTCACCCGTCGTGCACGACGGCATCATTTACATCGCCGTCCAGAGTTATGGCGATGCCACACGCACGCTGAAACACGCGCTGCTCGAATGGCTGGACACGAATCAGGACAAAATACTCGCCCGCGACGAGACGCCGAAGGAATTTCACGAGCGCTTCGACGCCTCCGACAAGAACAAAAACGGTCTCATTGATGCCGATGAGATCGACACCGCCTTCCAAAGCCCTGACAACATGGCTGCGGGCGGAAACATCATCCAGGCCATCAAAGGCGGCGGCAGTGGCGATGTGACGAAGACGCATGTGCTCTGGAATCTTGATCACAAGTCGCCCTCGAACCTTTCCTCGCCGCTCCTGTTCAACAATCGTCTCTACCTGGTCAAAAGCGGCGGCATGTCGAGCTGCTACGACGCGAAGGATGGCAAAACGCTCTGGGATCGCAGCCGCCTTGGCAATTTCGGCGATTACTTCGCCTCGCCCGTCGCTGCGGATGGCAAGGTGTTCATCGCGGGCAAGAACGGCTTCGTCGTCGTGCTCGAAGACGGCCCAGAATTAAAGGTGCTCGCAAAGAATGACATCGGCGATGAAATCATCGCCACTCCGAGCATCGCTGACGGTCGGCTTTATGTCCGCACCCGCGAAAATCTTTTTTGCGTGGCCGCAGGCGGCTCGAAGGCCGCGCTGGCGGAGAACGCAGCGATGCCCGCCACCATCGAAATCACTTCGCAGCCCGTCAGCGGCTCGCGCGTGTGGAACGGTTACACCGGCAACGCGATGGGCCAGGAGTCATGGAGCGAGGCGGAGCTTGAAATGCGCCTCCAACAACTCAAAAAACTCGGCTACACCACCATTGCGATTCCGAAGGAGGTTTCGCCCTTCACGCCGATTCGCGTCGATGGCGACACCGGCGGTCGCAAGGCCTTCCGAGGCGCGAAAACCTTCGAGAATCCCGACGTGGCCACCGTCACGGCCCGTTTCCGTGAAAAGGCCGCGAAGCTCGGCTTTGAGATTGTCACAGCGGAGCCAGTTGCAGTCTCGGTGCTGCCGAAAAATGACTTCCGTGACGAAAAAGCCCTCAGCGACCTCGTCACACCGATGTGCGGTGAAGGCGTGGCCGAGCGTATGTGGCTGGGTTTTCAGGCCATCGACAAAGCCGCGCAACTCATCGCGAAAAACGATCCCAAACTCGGCATTCCCGCGCCCGACATGCTGCTGCGTCATTTGAACTCGAAGGGTGCGCCACCTGCCTGGCTCACTGAAGTCAAAACGCTCTACACCACCGCGATGAACGAGATGTATCGCGCCAACACCCGTGCCCGCGAAGGCTCGCGCAGCTTCACGCTCTACAACGCGAAGCGCCTGGAGTTCACCTTCCACTTCATCAACGCCATCGAGTCGCTCTACAAGTCCCACGATCCCGCCACCCGCTCCGAATCCCTCGAAGCCGCGTTGGAGTCCTTTTACAACTCGCTCAATTCCTATTCCGACGTGGCGCGGGACTCCAGCGACCGAGGTGCCATCGCCTTGCTGAACGAATACGGCTACCGCGCCCTGCGGAAGGTCATCAAGGGCGGGAAGTGATGCCCGCATGACAATAGCGGCCCAACGGGCCTCCGGAGTCCAGCCCAGGGCGCAAGCCCTGGGTTCGCATCGACAAACAATGTGCATTAAGGGTGCGCTCTGAAGGAGCACGGGAACGATCCCGCATACGCACATGCTCCCGCGCCCATGCAGGGCGCGACCTTGACGAGAACCGCGTTTTTCATCCAAACCCAGGACTGTCGTCCTGGGCTGAATCCTACGGGCCTTTGGCCCGCATGCGATGGGAGCAACGCCGCTAGCTTTGATTACCAATCGGCATGAACTTGTGAAGCAACCGGCATTGGCGGAATGGACCCCGATGCCGCAGTATCGCAGTGTCATGAATCGCAGACAGCTTCTCTTCAACGCAGGTCTCCTGCTCCCGGCGGCGGGCTGCCACAGCGTCCCAACTTCAAACTCCACTCCGATGAAACTCAAACTTCGCAAATCCAACGAACGCGGCCATGCCGACCACGGCTGGCTCGACAGCTACCACACCTTCAGCTTTGCCGACTACTACGATCCGGCGCACATGGGCTTCCGTAGCCTGCGTGTCATCAATCAGGATGTCATCTCCGGTGGTGCTGGATTCCCCACGCATCCGCATCGTGACATGGAAATCTTCAGCTACATCCTTTACGGAGCGCTGGCGCACAAGGACAGCATGGGCAACGGCTGCACTCTTCTACCGGGCCAGATCCAGCTCATGAGCGCCGGTAGCGGCGTGACCCACAGCGAGTTCAATCCCTCCAAAACTGAGCCCGGCAGCCTGCTGCAAATCTGGATTCGTCCGCGTCAGAACGGATTGAAGCCCAGCTACACCGAGTGGCATCCCAAACCCGAGCATGAAACCGATGCTAAAGTGCTGGTCATCTCCTCCGATGGCCGCGACGGCAGCGCCACCATCCATCAAGACGCCGACATCTACCGCGTGCGTCTTGCCGCAGGTAAATCGACCACGCACGAAGTCATTGCAGGTCGCGGTGCCTGGCTCCAGCTCATCAAAGGCACCGTCACCACCAATGGCACCACGTTGAATCCCGGCGATGCCGTTAGCACCGTTGACGCCGGCACGCTCACCCTCACCGCCAGCGAAGACGCCGAAGCGCTGCTCTTCGACCTCGCCTGATTTCCAACCACCGCAAACAACCGTCAACTATCGTCAACAACTGCAAACTCCCACTATGAAACACATCCCCACCATCTCCCGCCTCCTCCTTGGCCTCATCTTCACCGTCTTCGGTGCCAACATGTGGCTCCACTTCATCCCAATTCCTCCGCCGCCGGAAGGCCCTGCTGCAAACTTCATGTTCGCCATCTACGGGAGCGGTTTCCTCACCGTGGTGAAGGTGCTCGAAGTTACAGGCGGCCTTCTGCTCCTCATCGGGCGCTTCGCCAATCTGGCGCTCATCCTGCTCGGTCCCGTTGTCGTGAACATTGCCATGTATCACTTCTTCCTCGTTAAAGGCGGCTATGAAATGCCTGCCGTGCTCGGCGTGTTGTCTCTGATGGCGCTTTTCAGCCGTAAAGACCTCGTGGGCACCATCTTTGCTGCCAAGTGAAACAGCTTTGTCATTCGACCTGGATTCCATTGTCATCCTCTTCTCATCATGTCCTCTCTTTTCAACCCTCTCCAAGCCGGTGCTCTCAAGCTGCCGAATCGCATCCTCATGGCCCCGCTCACGCGCTGCCGTGCTGACGCGGATCACAATCCCACGCCGCTCATGGCCGAGTATTATGCCCAACGTGCCAGCGCTGGACTCATCATCGCCGAGGCCACGATGGTGATGGAGGGCAACTCCTCCTTCTGGATGGAACCCGGCATCTACTCGGATGCTCAAGTGCAAGGCTGGAAGGTCGTGACCGATGTCGTGCATGCCAAAGGCGGCCAGATTGTGCTGCAACTCTGGCACGGCGGCCGCGCCTGTCATCCGCTGCTCAATGGCGGAGCGCAACCCGTCGCGCCGAGCGCCATCCCGATCACGGGTGACGAAGTTCACACGCCGGAAGGCAAGAAGCCCTATGTCACGCCGCGTGAACTGCGTGATGACGAGCTTCCTGGCATCGTCGCTGGTTTCAAAAAAGCCGCTGAGAACGCCAAAGCCGCCGGATTCGACGGCGTCGAAGTCCACGGAGCGAATGGCTACCTTCTTGATGAGTTCCTGCGCGACGGTGCCAACAAGCGCACTGGCCCCTATGGCGGCTCCATCGAGAACCGCGCTCGTTTGATGCTCGAAGTGCTCGACGCCGTCATCAGCGTCTGGGGCGCGGATCGCGTCGGCCTGCGCATCTCGCCGCTGAACAGCTACAACAGCATGATCGACAGCGATCCCATCGCCGTCACCACCTACATCGCCGAACAGGCCAACGTTCGCGGACTCGCCTACCTCCACGTCATGCGCAGCGACTTCTTCCAGGCTCAACAAGGCGATGTGATGACGCCAGCCCGCGCCGTATTCAAAGGCGTGCTCGTCGGAAACATGGGCTACACCGCCGACGAAGCCGATAAGGCAATCGCCTCCGGTCAGCTCGATGCGGTTGCCTTCGGTGTGCCTTTCCTTGCGAATCCAGATCTGCCCGCACGCATTGCCTCAAAAGCAGAACTCAATGCGCCGGATGCCGCAAGGTTCTACTCACCCGGTCCCAAAGGTTACACGGACTATCCCGCGCTCAGCGCCGCCTGATTTCATGAGCACGCCCATTCATCCCGGTGTCCGCATCGGCCACATTCATTTGAAGGTGGCCGATCTGGAGCGGGCGCTGGCGTTTTACTGCGGCGTGCTCGGCTTTCAGCTCACGCAGCGCTACGGACTGCAGGCCGCGTTTGTGTCCGCTGGCGGTTATCATCATCACATCGGCCTAAACACCTGGGAAAGCCGTGGTGGCAAGCCGCCGCCGACCGGCACCACCGGCCTGTATCACGTCGCCATCCTCTATCCCGACCGTGCATCGCTCGCCGATGCCCTTCGTCGCCTCATCGAGCACAAGATACCGCTCGATGGCGCCGCCGATCACGGTGTCAGCGAGGCGATCTACCTCCAAGATCTCGACGGCAACGGTATCGAGCTCTACACCGACCGTGATCCTGCCGCATGGCCGCGCGATGCGAAGGGTGAAATCTCCATGACCACCGGTCCGCTTGATCTCGATGCGCTGCTGGCCGAATCACCCTCACCTTCATCATGAAAACAATCACCGCCGCCGAACTCAAGGCTCTCGCAGGCAGCGCCACGTTGATCCATGTGCTGCCGGAGGAGCACTTCGCACAGCAGCATCTGCCGGGAGCGGTGAATGCCTGTGTGTATGAGATGGTTTTCCTCTCGAAGGTGGCCGAACTCGTGGCGGACAAGTCGGCGGCGATCATCGTGTATGGCGCGGGTGCTCCCTCGCTCGACTCGAGCACGGCGGCGGAAAAGTTGGAAAAAGCGGGGTACACCAACGTGCGCGATTTTCGCGGCGGATTGACGGAGTGGCTGCAAAACGGCCTCGCCGTCGAAGGAACCGGCCTACAGGGCGATTCAATCAACCCCGATGGCATTTTCGAGGTCGATGTCGAAGCCAGCGTGGTGCGTTGGACGGGCCGGAACCTGTTCAATCATCATCAAGGCACCGTGAAATTGGCCGGAGGCCGGATTGAGGTGCAAAACGGCGCACTGAAGGCCGCCAGCTTCACGCTCGACATGAACCGCATCGTTTGCGAAGACCTCGTGGACACCGCCTACAACGCGCTGCTCATCCGCCATCTGCGCGATGATGATTTCTTCGCCGTAGAGCGTTTTCCAGCCGCCGAGTTCATCTGCGAGCATGCGGAGCCGCTGCAAGCCTGCACACCTGGAACGCCAAACTACACACTGCATGGCACAATGACGCTACGCGGCGTGACGAAGCCGTTGAGCTGCCCCGCCGTCATCGCCGCTGCCGATGCGGAGCATCTCACCGGCCAGGCTCAGTTTGAACTCGACCGCACTCTGTTTGGAAGTCACTACGGCTCCGGCAAACTCTTTGCTTTCCTTGGCAAACACGTCGTCAACGACCACATCCACCTGCACATTAAACTCCACGCCCTCCGCACCTCCCCATGAACACCCTCGAAGCCATCAACTCCCGCCGGGCCATCAAGCATTACGACCCCGCCCACCGCATGACTGACGCGGAAATACGCCAGCTCATGGAAGCGGCGTTGCAGGCTCCCACGGCCTTCAATATCCAAAACTGGCGCTTCGTCACCGTACTCGATCCTGAAGTGCGAAAGCAGATCCGTACTGTTGCGTGGGATCAGGCGCAGGTCACGGAAGCATCGCTGCTCATCGTGCTTTGCGCCGACAAAGACTCGTGGAAGAAAGACGCCGCCCGTTACTGGAAGAACGCTCCGCAGCCCGTGCAGGACTTCCTCGTCCCCGCCATCGGCCAGTATTATGCAGGCCGCGATCAGGTGCAGCGCGACGAATGCATGCGCTCCTGCGGCATGGCAGGCATGACGATCATGCTCGCCGCCAAGGCCATGGGCTATGATTCCTGCCCCATGGACGGCTTCGACTTCGACGCCGTCGCCAAGATCATCAAGCTGCCCGAAGCCCATGTCATCAGCTTCATGATCGCCGTCGGCAAAGGCACCCAGCCCGCCTGGCCGAAGCCGGGCCAGCTTTCGTATGACGAGGTGGTGATTCAAAACACCTTCTGACCGTCCTTGCTGGTTTTCCAATTTCATTGCCATGCCGGAATCTGTTCTGCGCGAAACCGAGGCATATCTGCATGAGCAGATTCCGCTGACTCGCGCCATGGGAGTGACGCTGGAGAGCTGGGATGGCTCCCGGCTCATCCTGCATGCGCCGCTGGAACCGAACCACAATCATCTGGGCACGGCCTTCGGTGGCAGTCTCAGCGCCCTGGCCACGCTGGCGGGCTACTGCCTGCTGTGGCTCGTGCTCGGTGATCGCCAGGCGCACATCGTCATTCGTGACAGCACCATCCGCTATCGGCATCCCATCAAAGGCGCGTTGCGCGCGATCTGTCGGCGACCAGCGGAAGATGAGATGGAGGCGTTTCAGCGCCAGTTTGCGGAGACCGGGCGTGCGCGTCTTTCGCTGCATGTCACCATTGAGGATGCGGGCAAAGTTTGCGTTGAGTTTGCAGGCAGCTTTGTCGCGATGCGCTAAAGGGCTGTGTTTGCCCTCGGCTGATCCGACGAAGCCGCTGAATCATGAATCCCCCATCTGTCAAAACTTTCGAATGAACGCCCAGCCTCGCATCTCACGATGGACGGCGGCCATTCCGTGGCTGTTTGTGCTGCTGTGGAGCAGCGGGTTCATTGGATCGAAGCTTGGGGTGCCGTATGCGGAGCCGTTCACGTTTCTGACGCTGCGTTACTGCATCGTGCTGGCGATCCTGGTGCCCATCGCGCTCGTTTCGCGGGCTCCCTGGCCGCAGGGGAAGGGGCAGATGCTGCATGTGGCTTTTGCGGGGCTGCTGATCCATGCGCTGTATCTGAGCGGATGTGTGTGGTCGCTGCGGTTGGGGCTGCCTGCGGGGATTTTGAGTTTGATCGTGTCGATGCAGCCGCTCTTCACGGCGGCGTTCGCGGGTGTGGCGCTCGGTGAGCGTGTGCTGCCGCGTCAGTGGGGCGGACTGGTGCTCGGCTTCGTCGGCACGGTGCTGGTGGTGGCGCACAAGACGGGCAGCGGGCTGACTTTCATGATGACGGTGCCCGCCATCGCGGCGTTGATCGGCATCACGATGGGCACGATGTGGCAGAAGCGGCATTGCCCGGCATTTGACCTGCGCACGAGCACGGTAGTGCAGTATGCGGCGAGTTTGATCGTGACAGCGGGGCTGGCGCTGACCACGGAGACGATGCAGGTCGAATGGAGCGGGCAGTTTGTGTTTGCGCTGCTGTGGGTGGCGCTGGTGCTCTCCATCGGGGCGATCAGCCTCCTCAATCATCTCATCCGCAGCGGCACGGCGGTGAATGTGGCGAGCTTGTTTTACACCGTGCCCGCCGTGACGGCACTGATGGCCTGGGGCATTTTTGGCGAGACGCTGACCGGGTTGTCTCTCGTCGGAATGGGGGTGGCCGTGCTCGGTGTGTGGCTGGCGCGGGGGAGGTAGGCGCTTTATGCCTTGATAGCCGTGGAGGGGATGTCTTTTGAACCCGAACGCCGCTTTTGCCATTTGATTGATCGCGCTCGAGCGGGGTCAGATCGCGCATCCGCCGGGTGCCATCGTGTCCCAATCGGGTGCGGGCGGACGGTCGCGGGCCAAAAG
>Ga0209573_1001539_pt1 | contig 34890 bp, 29 predicted proteins | sample TNRBio252014_DNA_FD_185870 | JGI IMG/M metagenome (GOLD analysis project Ga0209573, IMG submission 185870) | Wastewater treatment Type I Accumulibacter community from EBPR Bioreactor in Madison, WI, USA - TNR Reactor_6/25/2014_ DNA (SPAdes)... | ecosystem: Engineered > Bioreactor > EBPR >...
CGAGCCCGGGATTTCCGTCAAGACCCTGCGGGCCTTGCGGGCCCGCGTCGCCCTGAGCACCTTGGGGGCCAGCGTCACCCTGAGCGCCTTGTGGACCCGTGTCGCCCTGAGCGCCTTGGGGACCCGTGTCGCCATGAGCGCCTTGTGGGCCCTGGGGTCCAGCGGGACCTTGTGGGCCAGCGTCGCCCTGTTGACCAGCGGGACCGGTGGCACCCTTGGCGGCGAGGAGTTCCCAGAAATTAGTGTCAGTGACGGCGTTGCCGGTGTTTGAATTCGCGACGCTGCGATAAGTGGACCCGTCGAACGTAACGGCGTCGTTGGTCGCGTACGTGGTCAGGAGATCCCACGCGCCACGCCAGACGAGCCCGGGATTTCCGTCAAGACCCTGCGGGCCGATGGGGCCTGCATCGCCCTGCGGTCCAGCGGGGCCTTGCGGGCCCGCGTCGCCTTGAGCGCCTTGTGGACCCGTGTCGCCCTGAATGCCTTGTGGGCCAGCGTCACCCTGAGCACCTTGGGGGCCCTGCGGTCCTGCGGGACCTTGCGGGCCCGCATCACCCTGAAGGCCAGTGGGACCGGTGGCACCCTTGGCGGCGAGGAGTTCCCACGCCCAAGCCACATTCGCTTCGTTGCCAGTATTGTTGTCGATCAGGCTTCGATACGTTGAGCCGTCTGCGGTGACCGTGTCATTGGTGGCGTAGGTGGAGAGCAAGTTCCATTCGCCCTGCCATGAGAGGCCAGCGGGACCTGCTGGACCTTGTGGACCGACTGGACCTTCGGGTCCTTGAGCTCCAATGGAGCCTTCTGGTCCCTGTGGACCGACGTCACCTTGCGGTCCTTGAGGACCGACGTCACCTTGAGGTCCTTGAGGACCGACGTCACCCTGAGGTCCTTGAGGGCCGACGTCACCTTGCGGTCCTTGAGGACCGACGTCACCCTGAGGTCCTTGAGGGCCGACGTCACCTTGCGGTCCTTGTGGGCCGACGGGACCTTGAGGTCCGGTGTTCCCAGCCAGAGCGAACAAAGCGTAAGGCGTTGGCCGAATAGCCTGTCGGGGGGTGAGGGTCGAGAAGGATCCCGTTCCGGCCGGATTTCGGATCTCGATTTCGAGCCAGCGCGCGTCGCCCGAGAAGGCCCCAGATCCGAAGTCAAGTTCAACGTTAAACAGCCCGTTGGAGAAGAGGAGATTGTCCAGGGCCAGAGTGGACCCGATTTGTGTGCCACCGGTCGCGGCGTCGAAGAGCTTGAACCGGATGTCGGTTTCAGAGTCGAGCGGGGTGCCGTTCTTCTTGATTTCGCCCTGATAAACGAAACTGGTGCCTACGGGGTCGGCGTAGGCGGAACGTCCGCAAATCGAGGCGAGCGAGAGCACGCCCGCGACCAATGCACGAGCGAGCATAGATTGCTTTTCTCGATTCACGACCAACTCCCTTCACTCCGGCAAAACCCTGACCCGACGGCGACTTCCGTTATGGAACAGTTGTCGCCGGGTTTGCCGTTCTTGCAGATTCAGGACCGCTCACGGACGGCCCACACGTAAGGTAACCGAACTTCCCCTCTGAGCAAAGCAAACTCGAAGAAACAGAGCAGTACAACGCCCTTTCGGGCGGAATAGACCTTTGGATTGTGGCAAAATGCGCACCAATACGAACAGATGCCGATCGGTTTGAGCGCAAACACTTCACGCCAAGAAAGCGACGGACGCCGCTTTGAGTCACGCACGAGAGCCGTGATTTTTCAGTTTTCGGACGATCGAGATATGCGACTGCCTGAATAGGTGGATATCCGCGAGGCGGTGATCATGCGCCCGACGGTCGAATGGCTCGCTGGAAGGCGGTGACAAGGAACTCGGTCGTGGCGCAGAGACTGATGGTGCCCACGACTGCGGAGAGGCTGTACGCCGAGATTCGGAGGATGCTGCTCTGGGTCGTGAGCCAATCGGTGAATCGCGATCCCAGAGGGGAGAGGAAGATGGCGACGATCACGATAAAGGGGATGGCCCAGAGGAGGCCTCTCATGGCGCGACGGAACGCGTCGCGGCTGTGCCAGAGTGTGGCGAGGGCCGCCGAAGCGGCGAGGAAACAGGCGGAAAACGCCGAGAGAGCCGTCCACATGCGCATGGGCTGATTGAGCGCGACCACGGTGCCTGAAGAGAGTTGAGAGAGCCCTGCTGCGGCGAGGACTGCGCCCGATGCGCAGAGCAAGGCCAAGCCCGGAGACAAGGCGTTCATACCTCGGAGCGTGGTGAAGGCGACCAGAACAGCCAAGCACGGAAGGATCTGGATCGAGGCCAGGGTCCAGCTTGTGGATGAGGCGCTCAAAGCACCCATGGTGAGTACTGAGGCGGAAGCGATCGCGGAGAGGATCCCGATGATGCCAAAGGCCAAGGCAGGCCCATGGATCGAGCCGGCGGAGGTCCGCCGAGTGTCCGGAGTGGGGGATGGAGCTGGAGCAGGAGTGGTCGGTGAGGACATAGGAGTGATGGGTATCGGTCGCTGAGGTTGGGTTGCGCCACGCCCGGTAACGCGTAACGGGCTGTGACGGCAACGGGAGGGGGGGCAGGGTGGAAGTTCTGGCGAGTGGGGGCCGATGAAAGGAGGTGGGAGCTTGTCCATGAATACTACGGCGCAGACAGAAGAACGGATCGCGGGGCACGTGCGGGCGTACCGGCGGACGCTGGCCCAGTGGGCTCAGGACGTCTTGGCGCTCAGAGTCGGCGGCCGCGACAAGCCCGGGTATCGGCGGTCGCGGCGGTTGCTGGCGACCACCGCAGGGACGACGCATTCGGGGCGAGTGAACAGGAGAGCGGCATGAGCGGTATTAGTTCGAGCACCGGTGCGTTCAGCGGGATCGATAGCGGCTCGCTCATCTCACAGCTCTTGCAGATCGAGGGCAGGCCCAAGACGCTGGTGCAGCGGCGCGTGCAGCAGTTGCAGCTACAGCAGACGGTGTTTGATTCGTTCAGCAGCAAGATGTCGTCGCTCAAGTCGTTGGCCAAAAGCATCCGCGAGGACAAGGTGTTCCGGTCGGCAAAGGCCGTGAGCAGCGCGGACAGCACGTTGAAAGGGACGGCGTCGGCGGGTGCGGCGACGGGGACGTATCAGTTTGTGGTGGATCGACTGGTCACGACGCAGCAGTCGCTGACGCGGGGGTTTGCCGACAAGGACACGACCGGCCTCGCGGCGGGGACGTTCACCTTCGAGTCGGCGCTCGCGCGGCTCGATCGTGACACCGCGCTGTCGGACCTCAACGGCGGGCAGGGCGTGTCGCGCGGGAAGATCACGATTACAGACTCGGGCGGGCGCAACGCTACGGTGGACCTCTCGAGGGTTGGGACGATCGGCGAAGTGGTCGAAGCGATCAACGCGAACGGGACAGCCCAGGTAACGGCGAGAGTCGCCGATAACAAACTGGAAATCTCCGACAACGCGGGCGGATCGATCACCATTGCAAACGCGACGGGGTTCACGACGGCGGCTTCCCTGGGGATCGCGGGTACGGCGACGGGGAAGATCACCGGGTCGGCGATCCACGGGCTCTCACGGAACACGCTGCTCTCGACGCTCAACGACGGGAATGGTGTGTTCATAGGGTCGACGTCGACGCCGGCGAGCTATTCGATCTCGGTCAATGTGGGCGGGACTGTCGCGAACGTGAACCTTGGCGACGTGTGGACGAGCGTGCCGAATCAGGCGACATTCACCAAGAGCGAGTCGGCGGTCTCGACGCTGGGCGGGGTGCTTGACCGGATGAACGCGGCGTTCACCGCGGCGGGCCTGACGGGCGTGACTGCGGAGGTCTCGAACGATGGCAAACGCCTGACGATCTCGGACTCGGCGCAGCGCGCGATCGCAGTGACGGAGAACGGAAGCACCGGGACGGTTGCGGCACTCGGGCTGACGGGAACCTCGTCCAACGGCGTGCTGACGGGTAGCCGGGTGCTCTCCGGGATGGGAACGACCCTGGCGAGCAGCCTGAACGGCGGGTCGGGGGTCGGCGGGGATGGTTACGTGGGCGTGACGCTGCGCAATGGTGCCTCGTTTTCGGTGCAACTGTCGAACGACTGGTCGCTCGACGAGATCGCTCGCGAACTCGAGGCCCAGTCGGGGACGATATCGGGTCAGTCGAGGCTCAAGGTCGAGCTGAACGACCGCGGGACGGGACTCAAGATCACCGATCGTACCGGAGGCTCGGGGAATCTCATCATCGAGGGGTTCCCGGGGAGCGACTCGGCGGCGAGCCTCGGGATCTCGACGGGGCCGGCGGGCGTCGCATCGAATTCAGTGACGGGGGCCAATCTGCAACGCAAGTATGTCGGCCGGGCCACCGCGCTCTCGTCGCTCAACGGGGGCAAGGGAGTGGGCACGGGCACGTTTCGCATCATCGACGCGCAGGGCGTATCAAAGGACCTCGTGGTCGATTCAAACGTCAAGAACATCGGCGACCTGATCGACAAGATCAATTCGCTGGGGTCTGACGTGGTCGCGTCGATCAACGCCAACGGGGACGGGATCAAACTCACGGGCGGCGTGGCGGGGGCGTCGAAGATCAAGGTCGAGGACGCGACGGGCAGCGTCGCACGAGGGCTAAACCTTGTGGCGGAGGCTTCGGGAACGGGCGCCTCGAACACGATCGACGGGTCTTTCGAGCGCCAGGTGACGTTCGCGGCGACGGACACGCTGAACCAGATCGCGACCAAGATCAACTCGGCCAACGCCGGCGTGTCGGCGGTGATCGTCAACGACGGGTCGAGCACCAACCCGTGGCGGCTGGGACTCAACGCGGCCGTCTCGGGGCGTGCGGGGCGGTTCGTGCTCGATTCGGGGACGTTTGATCTCGGGATGACCATGGTGCAGACGGGCGAGGACGCCCGTGCGTTCTTCGGGTCGGCGGACCCGGCCAGCGGGCTGCTGTTGAGCAGCTCGACGAATTCACTCGACAACGCCGTGACGAACGTGAAGGTGGACCTTCTGTCGGTCAGTTCGACGCCGGTGACGCTGACGGTCAGTCAGGACACCGAGTCGATCATCTCGAAGCTCAAGGACTTCGCGTCTGCGTTCAACGACATGGTGGACACGATCAAGACGCAGACGGCGTATAACGCGGAGACCAAGCGGGCGGCACCCCTGCTGGGCGATGGGACGGCGCTTACGCTGCGGAGCGCGCTGTACGCGACGCTGCAGAGATCGCCCGAGGGGGTTTCGCCGAGGTATTCGAGGCTCGCAGACATCGGAATGACGGTGAAAACCGGCGGGAAGCTGGAGATCGACGAGGGCAAGTTCCGCTCGGCACTGGCGGAAGACCCTTCGGCGGTGGAGTCGCTGCTCACGGCGCGGGCGGTGACGACGAACACGACTCGGGAGGTCTCACCCGGGGTGACGGTGTCGGACCCCCTGGCGGCGGACACGTACACGCAGTCGGGGATCCTGGTGCTGATGGAGCGGCTCGCCGAGAAGTACACGAGCAGCGTGGACGGAGTGCTGAAAGGGAAGAAGGACAGCCTTAAGTCTCAGATCGACTCGGGGAACCGCTCGATCACGGCGATGGACGCGAGGCTGGCTTCGAGGCGGACCATTCTCGAGACGCAGTTCCGGCGGATGGAAAGCACGATCGGGCGGCTCCAGGGACAACAGAATTCGATCCTCGGGCTTGCATCGCTGCGATAAGTGAACGCAACCTCCCTGCCGACTGAATGTACCCCCCGCGAGAACCGATACAACCCGCATGACCAATCCGGGAAACAACGCGTATCTGAGGACACGGGTGATGACCGCAACGCCGGCGGAGCTGCGCATGATGCTGCTCGACGGCGCGGTGAAGTATGCGTGTCAAGGGCGCGAGGGGATGGCAAAGAAGGACTTCGAGGCGATGTTCAACGGCATTAGCGCGTGCCGGAACATCGTGGTCGAGCTGATGACGAGCATCAGCGACGACGTGGACCGTACTCTGGCCGATCGCGTGCGGAGCTTGTACACGTTCCTCTTTACCGAGCTGACGACGGCGAGCATGGAGAAGAGCGTTCCAAAGATGGACAAGATCATCGAGCTGCTCGAATACGAGGCCCAGACGTGGCGGATGCTGCTCGAGAAGCTCGCCAATGAAAGACCCGTGACGACGGGCGTGGCGGGGTCGCTGCGCGGGACTGTGAACGGGGGCTTTGCGGGCGGCTTGGGCGAGTCGGCCGCGCTGAGCGCCTGAGCGTTCTATTGTGAGCCGTGGATTACTTCACGGCGGACCTCCATCTCGACCATGCGAACATCCTCGCGTACTCGGATCGTGACGAGTTTGTGACGCCCGAGGAGCGTGCCAAGCGTGCGCTGTGGAAGGCCGGGCGGTCGGGGCGTCCGCGGATGAGTCTGGCGTCGGTCGACGCGATGAACCGCGGGCTGATCGGGCGGATCAACGAACGCGCGACGGCGGGTGATCGGCTGTGGATCCTGGGCGATTTCACGAAGAGTGCGACCGTGGAGCGCGTGGCAGCGCTGCGCGGGGGAATCGTGTGCCGCGACGTAAGACTGATCTACGGGAATCACGACAACCGGCCCGCGTGCCGGTCGGTGTTCACAGCGTGCTACGACGCGGTACGCGTGCTCGTATCGCGGACGGAGCCTTCGCTGACCGAGGACGAGGCGGAGGCGGCGGCGGAACGAGGTGAGGTGTCGCGGCGATCGCTATCACGCATGAAAGCGGTGTACCTGTCGCATTACTGCCACGTGGTGTGGCCCGGGAGCCATCTGGGGGCGTACCAGTTGTACGGACATTCGCACGGGAACCTGGAGGCCTGGCGTGAGGCGCACATGCCCAGTGCGTTGGCAATGGACGTGGGGATCGACGCGCATCCCACAGGCGGGGTGTGGTCTTGGGCGGAGATCGACGAGGTGCTGGGTGCCAAGGCCTCGCGGGTGGGGCCTCACGCGGTGGATCATCACCGGCCCGGGGAGGCGTGAGCGACGCCGACGAAGGCGGCGTCAAGGTCGGTCGAGAGTTCTTCGAACGCGAAGGCGGGGTTGACCTGCGCTTCGAGAGTGCGACGGGCGTTCTCAACGGCGTCGATGGCGCGGCAGGCCGCGTCGTTCCAATCGGGTGTGCCGGGCCTGGGGAGGGCGAGGCGGAGATGCGATCGGAGCGACTGAAGGACCATGCGGAAAAGGCGGTACGCGCCCTGCCGAGTGGCGGCCTCTTTGCTGGTTTGTTTGTCGGCCTCGACAGCGGCCTTGGCGGCGTCCTCGACGAGCGAGGCCATCACAGAGCCCAGCTCGGGGCGGTCCTTCCCGCGAATGATGTCGGCGAGCATGGGGGCGATGGTGAGGTGCCATTGGTACAGCCCGGCGGTTCGAGCGGTCTGGAATTCGCCGGGGGAGCCTTCGCTTGACTCGAGGAGCCACGCGAGCTCTTCACGCTCGGGGGTTTCCGGTTGACGCATGAGCCATGTGCGCATGGCGTCGGGCGGGAGCGGGGCGAATCGGACTTGTTGGCAGCGGCTGCGAATGGTGGGTAGAAGGCGCTCGAGGCTGGAGGTGACCAGAATGATGACGGTGCGGCCGTCGGGCTCTTCCATTGTTTTGAGGATCGCGTTCTGTGTGGGAGCGTTGGTCGCGGAGCGGTCGAGGAGTTCGGCCTCGTCGATGATGAAGACCTTGCCGATGCTGGCGTTGTTGCGCAGCACGGGAGAGAGCGAGGCGGGACGGATGAGGTGCTGCTCGACAATTTCCTTGGGGATGGTGATCAGCTTGCGGGCGCGGATGTCAGGGTCGTCGCTGAACTTGGCGAGCTCTTTGGTAATGATGTGCAGGTCGGGGTGGGTGCCGGCGGCGAGCAGGCGCTGGACAGGGCTGTCGGGGTCGGGGGCGATTGCGCCGGCCCCTGTGCCCAGAAGCCCGGGCTCGCTGGTGGGGTCGAGGATGGTGGCGGCGAAGGCGAGCGCGGCAGTGAACTTGCCGACGCCTCGAGGGCCGTGGAAGATCCAGGCGTGGTGGAGGCGTCCCGACGCGATGGAGGCGTGGAGGATGCGGATAGGGTCGGGGTGGCCTAGAACGGCAGAGAGCGGGATAGGCGCTGGCGCAGAGACCGGAATGGGCGGAGGAAGCTCGACCTCGCGGGGTTCGCCCTTGGATTTGCTGGAGCGTTTGGCCACGGTCGAGTGTAGACCGTGGGGCGGAAAAACAAAGAAGCCCGGGGCGGTGAAGCCCCGGGCCTGAATGGTCACGTTAGGACGTGAAGAACTTAGAGGCAGCCTTCTTCGAAGGCGAGGACGAAGTCATCGTAGTCGAAGCCGTCGGGGAAGCCGTCGCCGTTGAAGTCGGCGGTCTGTCCGGGCGGGCAGGGGTCGCCTTCGAAGCAAGCGACGAAGTCATCGTAGTCGAACCCGTCGACGAAGCCGTCGCCGTTGAAGTCGGCGGCGCAGCCACCGGTGTATTCGCCTTCCATGTAGTCGCCGAAGTTGGCGAGGTTGGGAGCGCCACCGAAGAAGCGGGCATCGGCGCCATTGAGTTCGCCATTGGCGTCCGCGTCGCGCCAGTAGACGTCATCGGAGAAGCCGATCTGGGGGCCGTCGGTCCCACCGGGGCCAGCGCCGGCGTTGCCGGAGAAGCCGAGGGTGGCGCGGGTGCTGAGGGTGGTGAAGGTGTTGTCGGTGAAGAAGTAGACGGAAACGGAGAAGCCGTTGACCGGGACGGTGATGTCCGAGTTGAGGATGTTGATGCCGCCGTCCGGGAGGCCGGTGAGGTCGATGGGGGCGGTGAAGTCGTAGTAGAAGCCGGGCTCGATGTCGGTGAGTTCGAGGAAGTAGCCACCGAGGAAGCTGTTGTCGGGGTCGCGCCAGTCGGCGGGCTCGAGAGTGTCATCGATCGTGCCGTAGATCTCGACGACCATCACCACGTTGAAGTTGTCGGTGCCACCGGCGGTGGGGGCGACGAACCCGGGGTTCTGGGCGGTCATGAGCACGTCGGACCCTTCGGCGGGGCCGGTGGTCCAGTTGCGGTCATCCATACCCCAGCTCGGGCGAATGCCGGAGCTGAAGAACCCGCCGGCGTCGTTCTGGTAAACGACACCGTTGTCGCGCTGGGAGACGCCACGCTGCTGGAGCAGGGTGCCGTCGAGCGCGCGAACCGCGGTGGGGGTGATCTTGGCGTGGGGCATCGAAACGGCGTCATCCGCCATGGCGATTCCCGCGACGCCCGCCGAAGCGAGCAACGAAAGTGCACAAATCTTCTTCACAGTCACTCTTCCTTTCTTCTCAGGGTTTGGACGCAACCCTGCACACTAGAGCCAACATACAGCAAATCCCGGATAAGTCAACCAAAAACTTGGTGTTCTCAGTAAATCGTGGGTTCGGAATTGTGAGACAAAGAACGGCGGTCACTGCAATGGAACCAGTCTGCCACGACAGAGGTGTGCTGCCAAAAGGTTATCGGCACCCGAGCTCGAAGGCTGCGACGAAGTCGTCGTAATCGAACCCATCTACGAAGCCGTCGCCGTTGAAGTCAGCCGTGCGGCCCGGGAGGCAGGAAGCTCCCTCAAAGCAGGAAACGAAGTCGTCGTAGTCGAAGCCGTCGGTGAATCCGTCGGCGTTGAAATCTGAGCCGCATTCTGGAATGAAGTAGCCGAGGATTCGCGTGCCGAAGTTAGCCAGATGCACACCGCCGCCGAGATTAAACCGGTCGGTGGCGGTGAGGATGCCATTGTTATCGGAATCAAACCAGAAAAAGTCTTCGGATCGTCCAATTTGGGGGCCGTTGGTGCCGCCGGGTCCGGCTTCGGTGTTGGAGGAGAAGCTGAGGGTGGCGCGCTGGCTGAGTAGGAGGAAGTTAGAGTCGGTGAAGAAGTATTGGGTGTAGGCGAATCCGTTGGCAGGGATGGTGATATCGGATGCGTTGATGCGGATACCGCCGTCAACGAGCGAGGTGAGGTCGATGGGAGGGTCGACTTGGTAAGCGAACCCCGGGAGGACACCGGTGAATTCGACGGCGAAGCCGCCGAGGAAGGAATGGTCTGGATCGCGCCAGTCACCTGGTTCGAGGAATTCGTCGATGGTACCGAAGATCTCGACGATCATGACCATCGCGAAGGGTGAAGACCCATCAGCGGTGGAGGCCGAGAACATGGGGGCGATCTGAGTGATGAGAACGTTCCCGCCGTCGGCGGGAGTGGCGACGAAACTGAGGTCGTCGGCCCCCCATCGGGCACGCGGGCCGTCGTTGCTCATGCGGGTGAAAGGCCCGGCGTCGTTTCGATAGAGGTCGACGGCGGAGCGAGCGGAGAGCCCTTCTTGAGGAAGAGGCCGTCCATCGAGGGTATAGATGGCGGACGCCGTGATGAGCCGCAGTGGAAGCGGATCGGGATCGGCCTTGGCCGCCGCGGCGAGCGCCGCGGCGGCCAAGGCCGGGAATGAACGAAGGTACAGAGTCATGGAAGGATGATTAATCGCAGCCGGCCTCGAATGCGGTGAGGTAGTCGTCGTAGTCGAAGCCGTCGGCGAATCCGTCGTTGTTGAAGTCGGGGTCCGCACCGGGGGGGCAGCCGAAGCCTTCGAAGCAGGCAACGAAATCGTCGTAGTCGAACCCGTCGACGAATCCGTCGTCGTTGAAGTCGGCTGGGCAAGCGGGGGGCGGCGTCTGGGTGGTGAAGGTGAACGAGGAGGAGGCGAGGGAGCCGCCCGGGCCCGTTGCGGTGACTTTCCAGAAGTATGTAGTCCCCTCGTCGAGCGTGCTTGCCGGGGCTTGGTACTGGCTCGCGGCGCTGGCGGTGTTGATTACGGGGCTGGAGAAGTCGGCGTTATCATCGACGACGATGGTGTAGCTGGAGGAATTTGCGGAGTCGGACCAGTCAAAGAGGGGCTCTGTGGAGATACCTGTTGAGTTGTTTGCCGGGGCGAGGAGGCTGAAGGGGCCCGGGGCCGCGAAAGCGGTCGTGAAGCTGGACGAGGCCGGGCTTGACGCGGTGGAGCCACCGAGGTTGGAGGCGGTGACCTTCCAGAAGTAGGTGGTTCCCTGGACGAGCGCGTTGGGGGCGGCTTGGTATTGGCTGGAACCGACGCTGGTGGAGATCTCGGGGCTCGAGAAGTTGGAGTTGTTGTCGACGAGGATGGTGTAGGAAGTGGCGCCGGAAGAATCGGACCAGTCAAAGAGAGGCGAGGTGGAGACGTTTGTGGCGGCGGCGGCGGGGCTGACAAGAGAGAAGGCACCGGGCGCGGGCGGGGCGCTGGTGGAGCCTTGATCGTTGCCGACGAATTGGTTGTTGATCTGCCCGCCGAAGCTCTGGGTGGCTTTGACCCAGTAGAAGTAGGTGGAAGAAGGGCTAACGGCGGAATCGGCGTAGGAAATGCTGGCGGTGTTGGCGATCTGCGTGGCGGAGGCGAAGTTGTTGGTGGAGCTTCGGAAGATCTGGTAGTCGGTGGCGCCGGGGATGGTGGTCCAAGAAAGGTTGACGACACTCGAAGAGGCGTTGTCGGAGGCCGTCATGCTGGTGGCAGAAGCGGCGGTGATGGTGAGCCGGTAGGACTGGGTTTGAGTTTGTGAGCTGGACTCGTAGGCGACGGCGTAAGCGACTTGCCCGCCGGTCATGAGGACGCTGGTGAGGACTTCCGGGGAGCCCTCGGCGGTGTTCTCGGCGAAACCCACGAGGGTGCTTCCGTTGCCGGCATAGAGGCGGAGAGTGAGGTTGGCGATGGCGGCGGCGTTGGTGGGGGTGCCGGTGTTGCAGGCCTGAGTCTGCGCGGATTCGTCGTAGATGGAACCGACCGGAGTGATGGTCACGGTCGCGAGAAGGTTCGTGGAGGGGGTGAACTTCCACCAGTCCTGTTCGCCGTTGGCATCGATGGAGATGAGGGAAGCGTTTGGCATGGAGGGGTAGGTGACGCCGTCGCCGAGGGAGGTTGGGATGGTGCCCAGGCCGATGGTCGAACTGGAGTTGAGGGTTCCCAGGTCTGATGCGAGAGACGAGGTGTTGTTGGGCTCGAAGGGATCGCCGTAGTTGCGTTGGACGGCGCGGACTTCGTCTTCCTGGAGGCCGTCGAAGTTGGTATTGAGGAAGGGCTCCATGAGCTTGTTGTTGTCGATGGGGCAGACGTGGGAGAAGCCCAGGCCGTGGCCGTGCTCGTGCATGATGGTGTTGCGGAGGAAACGCCACTGGTTGCCGGTGGAGGAACCCCAGGACTCGGAGCGGTCGATGACCATGTCGCCGCCGCCGGAGCCGGGGAAGCTGTTGTAGGCGAGGACGCCGTTGGAGCCGTCGATGTTTTTCATGGAGATACGCACGTCGCCGCGGAGCCCGACGGCGCCCGCGGAGCCCCAGGAGGCGCCGTCGTCCCAGTCGTTGCCGCCTGTGGTGACGCGTTGGTAAGAGATTCCTGAAAGAGCCTCGTAGCGGGCGAAGCTGCGTGTGAATTGCTGGACCCAAGTCGCGCGGCCGCCGCGAGAGGCGAAGAGGGAGTCCATTCGGGCGAAGAGTTCGTTGGCCGCGGCGGGCTCACCGACGCCGTTGGGGATGTTGAGGCCGTCTGGGGCGAAGGACCAGAGGATGGTGAGGGGGTCGCCTTGGACGAGGCCCATCCCAGAAACGGCGGTGGACGTCCAGCGGCTGCCGGCGATGTAACGGCCGCCAGAGGCGTAGAGCCAGTTGATGGTTTCCTGCCACTCGGCGGAGGGGGGATTTTCGGGGTCAAAGCAGGCGGCGATTCCGGTCTTGAGCTCGCGGATGAAGTCGTTGGGCAAAGGAGCGGAAACCGGGACGATCAGGGACCTGGAAACAGATTGGACAGGCGAAGCGACGGGATGCGTCGTTCCGCCGGAGAAGGACAAGGCCAGAGAAAGGCTGATGAGAGAACCCATCGCACCAAAGGCCACGACATCCTGAAGACGATTCATCCGAATTGATCCCTTCTCTTTAGACTGGAACGACTCACGTCACGACGCCCAACGTCCGAGTGTGTCGGATGTTGCGGCGGCGCGACCATCAGGGGACGGCGGGTCCATTTCGGCGCGCGCGGGAACAGATCCGTCGGCCGGGACTCTGGTGAATATGCGCTAGGAAGGGACGATCGGCCACAGAAAACCGGAAGAAAGACGTGAGAATCTCGGACTTCGCGACCCCCTAAACAGGCATATTATTCAGGCGTATTAGTGCGGCATCGGGAAGCGCAAGGCGAGTGAGTGGATATCGGATCTGACGGCAGCGGCCTCGTGTTCGAGGTCGTTTGGTCCCTTGAGGCCTGCGGTCAGAACGCGGTCGATCATTGAGGCGATGGTGGCCATATCGGCGGTGCCCAGGCCTCGGGTTGTGACGGCGGGCGTGCCCAGGCGGATACCGCTGGTGAGCTTTGGCGGGCGTGGGTCTTCGGGGATGCCGTTCTTGTTGCAGATGATGCCGGCTTGTTCGAGCCAGCGTTCGGCGTCGGCACCGGTGAGTTGGTCGTTCTTGGGGCGGAGGTCGACGAGCATGAGGTGGTTGTCGGTGCCGCCGGTGGTGATGCGGTAGGACCGTTGAGCGAGAGCCGCGGCCAGAGCCTTTGCGTTGGCGACGACAGAGGCGGAGTAGGCTTTGAAGGAGGGCTGGAGGCACTCGCCAAAGGCGATGGCCTTGGCGGCGATGACGTGCATGAGGGGCCCGCCCTGCATGCCCGGGAAGACGGCCTTGTCGATTTTCTTTGCGAGTTCTGGGTCGTTGGTGAGGATGAGCCCACCTCGAGGGCCTCGGAGGGTTTTGTGGGTCGTCGTGGTGACGACGTGGGCGTGCGGGAAGGGATTGGGGTGGGCCCCGCCGACGATGAGCCCGGCGATGTGGGCGACGTCCGCGACGAGGAGAGCGCCGACTTCATCGGCGGCCTGGCGGAACTTGGCGAAATCGATGGTGCGTGGGTAGGCGGAGTAGCCGCACATGATGACTTTGGGTTTGTGCTGTCGAGCGGCGTCCATGACAGCGTCGTAGTTGATGCGTTCGAAATTGGGGTCGGAGGGGGAGTAATGCAGAGGGTAGTGAACTGGGCTGTAGTAGCGTCCTGAGAAGTTGATCTTCATGCCGTGGGAGAGGTGTCCGCCGTCTTTGAGGACGAGGGAGAGGAATGTGGATCCTGGGTCCATGAGGGCCATGAAGACTGCGGCGTTGGCCTGGGCGCCCGAGTGTGGCTGGACATTGGCGTAGGCGCACCCGAACATGCTCTTGGCGCGATCGATGGCGAGTTGCTCGATTTGGTCGTGGAAGACGCACCCGCCGTAGTAACGAGCTCCGGGGTAGCCTTCGGCGTATTTGTTGGTGAGGCAAGACCCCATCGCGGCCATGACGGCGGGGGAGGTGTGGTTCTCGCTCGCGATGAGTTCGAGGGTGAGCTCTTGTCGCCTGGCCTCATGAGCGATGAGGTCGGCGATGGCGGGATCGGAAGTGCGGACGGTGTCGATGACCGTGGAGGCGAGGTCTGTCATTATGAAATGATAGATCGGACATCCAACGGAGGAGGATTGAGAACTCGTGACAGTCTGTGGGCAGTTCAGGGATTGACTTTGGGAGTTGGTCTAGTTCGTTGGCGGGGTGTTGGAGGGCCTTTCGTCGGGCAGCGATGGGCGCTGCTGAGGGGACGCTATAGACCAAAGAATTCCGCAGCCCATGAGTCCCAGGATGACGAAGAGTGAGAGGAAGGGAGAATGGACGAGGTGGAGCCAAGACTCCGGGACTGACCAGGGTGCCGAGGCGTGTGGTTCGGGGCTTGATGCCGAGAGCCGTGCAGCGGCCCACCCTGCGAGTTTGAAGAGGCCAGGCAGGAGCATTTTCACTCCAATAAAGATGAGGATAACGATCATTGCGAGTTTGAGTTTTTTGAATTTGTCGACGAGAGCGGCGACAGCGAAGTAGAGGGCGCGGAGTCCGAGGATGGCGAAGCAGTTGCTGGAAAGGACGATGAAGGGGTCGCGGGTGATGCCGAAGATGGCGGGTATTGAGTCGACAGCAAAGACCACGTCGATGAGTTCGACGACGACGAGGGCAAGGAAGAGCGGAGTGGCGTGCCAGTGGCCGTTGGTTTTTTTCTTGGTAAAGAACCGGTTTTCGTCGAATTCCGGGGAGACTGGGATGATGGCTCGAGCGATGCGGACGATGCGGTTATTGGAGAGATCATTGTCATCGCCTTCGCCCAGGAAAAGGAGCTTGTAGGCTGAGAAAAGAAGTATGGCGCCGAAGACGTAAATGATCCAGTCGAAGGATTGGACGAGAGCGGCGCCGACGGCGATCATGAGAGCGCGGAGGACAACGGCGCCGATGATGCCCCAGAAGAGTACTCGGTGCTGGAGCCTGGGCGGGACAGCGAAGAAAGTCATCACCATGCCGATGACCATCATGTTGTCGAGGCTGAGCATGAGCTCGAGCAAGTACCCCTGGATGAAGAGGGCTGCGGCTTCTTTGCCGGAGGCCGGGAACCCGACGGCCGACGGATCGGGCGGCACGCCGAGCCCGAACGTGTGGGTTTCGTAGAGCCAGTAAACGACGGCGCTGAAAGAAAGACCGAGAGTCGCCCAAAGCCCGGCTTGTCGGAGGGCCTTGCTCGCGTGGATGACTTCGGACGAGCGGTTTAGAACGAGGAGGTTGAAGAGGAGGAGGGTGCCGATAAAGGTGAGAAAGAGTGAGTAGAGCAGGACGGCGTCGGCGCTGGGCATGGGCAGAGGGTAGTGTGGGGAGGTGAAGGAGGTGAAGGAGGTGGGGGAGCGGCTGGAGCTGAGGTCTGGTAGGCTGAGCCATGTTCATGACATTCATAGTGGTCACGATGGCTTTGTGCAGCGGGGCGGGTCGAGTGGGCATGGATGGTGAGGTGCCTCGGGTGCCTTTGCTCCGGGAAGGCGGGAGTTTCTGGACGCCTCGGCTGCACGCAATCCGTCATGGAACGCTGGACGCAAATCGACACCAGAGCGAGATCACCGGGCGTCTGGCGAATTTCGACAGGGCGGGCGCGAAGCTGGCAGGTGCGGCGGAAGCGGGCAAGTTTGAGGGGCTGCTCTTCAACGATTCGGACGTGTACAAAATGATGGAGGGCTGGGCGTGGGCGGTGGCCGCGGAAACGGATCCGGCGCGCAGGGCGGCACTGGACCGAGACCTCGATGAGCTCATCGTCCGGATCAGGCGTGCGCAGCTTCCTGATGGTTACATCAACACGTATTACACGCTGAAAGAGGGTCTTGACAAGCGGTTTTCGAGGGAAGAGTGGGATCACGAGACGTATTGCCTTGGGCATCTCATCGAGGCCGGGGTGGGGCACGCCGAGGCTCTGGGAAAGCGCGAACTGCTGGCGATGGCGATCAAGGCGGGTGACTATCTGGACCGGCTGTACGAGGACACGGAGAAGGGTTTTTCCGCGCCGCCGGGACACCAGGAGGCCGAGCTGGCGCTGGTTCGACTGGGAGAATTTACCGGGGAGACTCGATATGTGAGGCTGGCGAAGAAACTCATTGACCTGAGGGGTAGGCCGCACCGCAAACCCGACGGGACGATGTACGGCCCGTGGGGCGACTATGCGCAGGACCACCAGCCGGCGGCGGAGCAGCGCGAGGCGGTGGGGCACGCAGTTCGAGCGGCGTACTTCTACGCGGCGATGACGGATCTGGCACGGGTCGGGTATCCCGAGTATCAGCCCGCGGTGACGGCGCTTTGGAAGGACATCACGCAGCGGCGGGTGTTTGTGACCGGGGGCATCGGGCCCAGCGGGCACAACGAGGGATTTACGATTCCTTACGACATCCCGACGCGCGGGGCGTATCAGGAGACGTGTGCATCGATCGCGCTGTGTCTGTTCGCACACCGCATGTTCGAGCTTACGGGCGATGCTTCGTACATGGAACAGTTCGAGACGACGCTGTACAACGCGGCGCTGGCCGGAGTTTCTCTCAAGGGGGACCGGTTTTTCTACGTGAACCCGATGGAGTGCACCCCGGGTGCCTCGGGGCGTGGGGCGGCGCAGAGAGTGGAGTGGTTCGCGTGCGCGTGCTGCCCTCCGAACATGCTGCGGTTCTTCGGGCAGCTCGGGAGGTATGCGTACGGCGTCCGCGACGGGGTGGTGTACGTCAATCTGCCGGTGGGTGGGGAGGCGACGGTGGCGGTGCCGGGTGGCGGGGTTCGCATTGTTCAAAGGACGGATTATCCATGGACCGGCGGGGTTGAGGCGACGATGCACAACACGAGCGGCTCATCCGTCACTGTCGCGGTGAGGCGGGGCGCTGGGTATGAGCGTTTGACGTTGGCGGCGGGCGATGAGGTGACGCGAAGGTGGGAGATCCCGCTGCCGGTGACGCGGGTCTTTGCCGACGCGAGGGTCAAGGCGAGTGTTGGGAAAGTGGCGATCAAACGAGGGCCGATGGTGTACGCGGTGGAGTCTGTGGACACCGGTGGGCCTCTGGGTTCGGTGTATCTGCCTTCCAATGCGGAGGTCGTAGAGGTGATGGGACTGGACGGTGTGCCGGTGCTGCGAGCCAAAGCGATGCGGGCGAAGCGATCGGTGGCGGGGAAAGGCTTGTACGAGTTGGTCCCGGGTACGGCGGATGCGGAGCCTGTGGAGCTGACGATGCGGCCTTATTTCATGTGGGCGAATCGCGGGCCTGCAGAGATGCGGATGTGGATCCCCGAGTCGCCGCAGTTCGTGGATCGGATCCCCGAGACGCCGGCGAGCATGGCCGGAGTGAAGGCGTCCGTGTCGTCTCGAGGGAACGGAGACGGGCCCGAGGCGGCACACGATGGTTTGGCATCCGAATCGTCGGCGGATATGGACATCCCGCGGATGACGTATTGGCCTCGGAAAGGTGAGAAGCGGGGAGCGGGGGGCAAAGGCGGAACCGAAGAGTGGATCCAATATACGTTCGATCGGCCACGAGAAATGAATGGGCTGTCGGTGCTTTGGTTTGACGATACTGGAGTGGGGGAGTGCCGCGTTCCGGAATCGTGCATCGCGGAGTATTTAGAGGGAAATGAGTGGAAGGCGGTGCCCACGATGCAGAATGGCGAGCCGGGTGCGGTGGGGGTGGCCAAGGATCAGATGAACACATTGGGCTTTCATGCGGTCATGGCGTCATCGATCCGGCTACGGCTGGTGCTTCGAGAAGGGTTCTCAGCGGGAGTGCTGGAGTGGACCGTCACGGGCCCGTCGTGACGGGTTTCGATTCTGGGTTCCGCGTCACTCTTTGCGAGCACCCGAAGCTCGGGTCGCGACAAGGTCGAGGGTGAGCGTGTCGCCTTGGGAAGGAAGAACCCCCCCTGGGAGACCCGTCATTGGAATCTGGATGTGGGATTCTTCGGTGCGGCCTGGGATTTGGACGGTGAGGAGGGCGTTTCCGTCCTTGGTGAGCTTTGCGTCCTGGATCCGAACAACGGCGGAGCCAGCCGGCAAGGGCGAGGCGGCGGGCTCTGGTGCGAGGAGTGTTGATTGAAGGACAAGGATGGCGCAGGAGAAGTAGATGACGATGCCGGTGACGTCGACGAGGGTGGCGACGAAAGGGGTGCTGCTGGCGGCGGGATCGAGGCGGAGCTTCTTGAGTATGAATGGGAGCATGGCTCCCATGACGCTGCCCCAGACTACGACGCCGACAAGGGTGAGCGCGATGGTCCAACTGAGGATGACGTAATGGGCGCGAACATCGTCGTCTGAGAACCACCCGAGGAGGCCGAAGACATTGATGCGGATGAGTCCGAGGCACCCGATGACGACTCCGAGAATGCCCGCAACGAAGAGCTCTCGGCGGAGGACGCGGAACCAGTCGGAAAGGTCGATCTCTTTGAGGCCCAGGGCGCGGATGACGAGCGTGCTGGATTGGCTGCCGCTGTTGCCACCGGAGCTGATGATGGCGGGGACAAATGCGGCGAGGATTGCGGCTCGCTTGATTTCGTCTTCGTAGAAAGCGATGGCGTTGGAGGTAAGGAGCTCGGAAAGGAAGAGCAGGGCGAGCCAAGGGAGGCGTTTTTTGACGAGCGAGGGGACCGAGGCGGACATGTACGGCTCTTCGAGTGCCTGAACGGCGCCCATGCTGTGCATGTCCTCGGTGGCCTCTTGCTGGGCCACGTCGGCGACGTCGTCGTGAGTGACGATACCCAGGAGCACGCCGCGGGAATCGACCACGGGAAGAGCGACACGGTCGTAGCGTTGAAGGAGTTCGACGGCGTCTTCCTGCTTCTGGTCGGCGCGGAGGCTGACGAACTGGCGGTTCATGACGCTCTCGACCATTTCTTCGGGCTTGGCGAAGAGGAGCTGGCGGAGGCGGACATCATCGATGAGACGGCCCTGCTCGTCGACAACATAGACAACGTTGACGGTCTCGGCGTCGCGCCCGTGTTTGCGGATGTGGTCGAGAGCCTGACCGATGGACCATTCGGAGCGGATGCGGACATGGTCGGGCGTCATCAGGCGGCCGACGCTGCGCGGGGGGTATCCGAGGATGGCCTGGGTCTCTTTGCGAGATTCGGGGGAGAGAGATCCGATGAGGCGCTCTGCGACTTGTTCAGGGAGTTCGTCGAGGAGGCGTACACGGTCGTCAGCGCTCATGCCTTCGACGAGGCGGACGCTGGCATCGGCGCCAAGAGCGGTGATCAGAGTTTCCTGCCTCTCGGCGGAGAGGTAGCTAAAGGCCATGGCCGCGTCGTCGCGGTGCATGAACCTGAAGCCGACGGCAGCGTCTGATTCCGGAAGTTCGGCGAGGATCTCGGCGACATCCGCGGGTGGAAGGAGATGCAAGGCCTCGCGGAGGTCCGTGTAGAGTCCGTCGCGGATAAGCTCGCGGATCTCAGGTTCGAGGAGTTGAGCCGTGGGGTTCATCGGAAGAGGTGGTGGGCGGTGGAACTACTTGATTTGAAGGTCCACAACGACGGGCATGTGGTCACTGGCGCGGGAGTCGGTGGCATCGAGCCCGCTGCGGGCGAGGCTCTCAAACGAAAGACGTTGCGTGTCGAGGACGAACGCCCGAACGACCTCTGCGGTAGAGTCGCTGTAGAGGAGGTAGTCCAGCCGGCCCGGGAGGAAGGGAGACGAGTCGTCGAGCCAGGTGTATTTCATCGCGGTGCCGAGGGTAAAGGGTTCGGCGACAGCGAGGTCGGTGCCGTCGGAGTCGAGGCCGGCGCGGAGGATGTCGAGTGGGGCGCGGGTGCCGACGAGGTTAAAGTCGCCGGCGATGATCCTTGCCGCGGCGGAGACCGCTTGATCGCGGTAGACCTGGTCGAGTGCTTTGTTGAGGGATCGGGACTCGTTTTGGCGGAGGGTTTCCTCGGAGGTCGAGGCCCCGCCGCAGCACTTGAGGTGGAGGCTGGTGACGGCGACTGGGCCAGCATCGGTGGCGACGAGGGCGCTGGCCGCGCGGACGCGTCGCGGGCGCTCGGCGCCGCTGGAGACGCCGGGGGTGGTGAGGTCGAGGCTATCGGGGGGTAGTGCGGTGATTGGCCAACGGCTGGCGATGCCGACGCCGGTTCCTGGCCCCTTGTGGACGCGCCAAGGGCCGGTGCCGTTGGGTTTAGGGGCCGGGGCAAAGGGGGACTCGATGGCGACCGCGTGCGATCGGAACCACTCCTGCGTGTTCACGGCGTCGCCTTCGTCCCACTCTTGAATGAGCACGATGTCAGCGTCGAGCAACGTCAGTATCCGCGAGAATGCGCCGGGCTCTTTGACAGGTGAGCTCTTCTGAATATTGAACGAGACTACCCGGACGAGCCCTTGTGCTTTGGCGGGAACGTCAACGACCGGCCCTGGGCCCGATGACAGTGGGGGGAGCGAGATGGAAAAGGGGTCCGCGTAGCCGTCGATGCTGCCGGAGTCATCAAGGGTGACGAACATACCGCTGAGACGAGAGGCCTGGGCACTTTCGGTGGAGGAGGCGTTGCCCGCAGCGAGCGCGGGGAGTTTGGAACGGTCGAGCCTGGCTTCAAACCATTCGGAGGCGTACGTAGGGCTGACGATAAGGCCAGTCGCGGCGTTGGAGACCTGGGACTGCCCGCCTTGCCGGTCTACGAGCAGGGTTCGCGTGCCGGGGACGAGGGTGCCGTTTTCGGTCGGGGAGAAGCGGATCTCGAGATCGACGCCGAGCTGATTGAGAGGTTTGAGCCTGCTTGTTCTTCCGGTGGAGGTGTTTGCGTCGGCGTCCAAATAGAGAGCGACAGTTTTGGGGCTGTGCTGCAGGGTTTGGGCTCGGCCATCGGGCCCCTTGGGCACTCTGAAGCGGAGGAAGATACTCTCCCCGTCAGCAACGGCTGCGGCTTGGGCGTCCCATTCCTGGATATCGCCGTCCAGGCTGAATGACGGACCCGCGGGACCGGAGCACGCGGAAAGGGTGAGAATCAATCCGAGAGGGACGGCGCGAAAGAGTCTTGCGGCGTGGGCGATCACGGTGTGGCGGTGCATACGGGATTCCATCTCGAGATCTCCGGCCCCCCCTGCGGAGGATAGCCGATCGCGGGGCGAGATCGGTGCAACAATGGGGAGTGAAGCGAGCCGGCCGCGCGTTTTTTTCGACCGATCCGACCACACTCGCCCGTGAGTTGATCGGAGCGACATTGCATCGCCGGCTGGAAGATGGCGGTGTGGCGTCGGGAGTGATCGTCGAGACAGAGGCCTATCTCGGAGCTCTGGATCGGTGCTGCCACTCGTTCGGCAACCGGCGGACCGCGAAGAACAACTCGATGTTCCTGCTTCCTGGCACGGCGTACCTGTACTTCACATACGGCATGCACCACTGTTTCAACGTGGTGTGCGGGACGATCGCAGACCCGGAAGAGCCCGTCGCGGTGCTGGTGCGTGCGCTGCTTCCAGCGAGCGGGACCGACGGGATGTTCGAGCGTCGGGGGCCCGGGGCAAAGCGGTTGCACGACTTGTGCTCGGGGCCCGGGAAACTGTGCCGCGCGCTGTCGTTGGATCTGAGCCTGGACGGCCAAGACATGACCAAGAGCCTGGATCTGTGGATCACGCCTGGACGAGAACGCAAGACGAGGTTGGTACGATCGTCCCGTATTGGGGTGAGCGGCGGGAAGGGATCAGGAACGGCGAAGTCGGAACGGGAGAAGTGGGTCGGAGCGCGGTTGCGCTGGTATGACCCGGATGCCGCGGCGTGGGTGAGTGTCCGCGCAAAGCCCGAACAGATCGAGCGTTGGAAACCCCGGGAGTGACCGCTACACTTTCGGACAAGCAGGGTTTACCTGCGGGCCCGAGGGTTTGCCGCGTGTCATCTGCCGGACCACACGTCCCACAGCCAACACCGAATCGCCGGTCCATTCCACCGGATGCGGCGTTGTTTCCAGAACGGGCTTTTCAGTTCGTACGCGAGGGGCTTCAGCACACCGTGCAGGTGATGCACCCCGAACTCGCGTCGGATCTCGCGCTCGATATGCTCGATGACGCAGGATCAGTACCAACGTCTGAGTCGGCGGGGAATCCGGATCGGCGGCACGTGACTGGTCAGCAGTTGTGCATGGGGCTACGGGATTACGCCATCCGTCAGTACGGGTTGCTCGCGCGGACGGTGCTGACGCACTGGAATGTCCGTCGAACCGAGGACTTTGGTCGCATCGTGTTCGCGATGGTCCAAGCGGGCGAGCTGCGCAAGAGCGACGATGACTCTCCGGGCGATTTCCGCGAGGTGTACGACTTCGACGAGGCGTTTGCGGACCTCCGCGAATCGAAGAACTAGATCTATAGGAATGAGGTGTGCTCGGTGGATTCAGCTCGCGGCAATGCGATGCTGCGTTGAGCGCATCGGAGGTGTTGGTGCCGATGCATTGTTGGCGTTGAACCAACGCCCGCACCCGAAATACCCAACGGTGCCACACCAGAGGAATGGGAAAAAAATGGTCCGCGCAGCGGAGGGGTGCTACGCGGACCGGTCGGCGACCAAGACGCGTCCTGCGCTAGGTTGGGAGGGCGTCGTCCTGACGCCCCCTCGCCGACACAAAGACAACCCCGGATCGCCCCGCTTCTTTCCGATTTCGCCCGCGCGGGCCGCAACTCTCGGAATGTCAAAGGTTTGCGATCTGCGCACAATAGCTGTTTTTTTCGCTGTTGCTCGGGCTACGGCAATGAGCGGACTCGAGCGTCGAGCTCGAGGGCGAGTTGCGGCAGATAACCCCGGTCGGCAGCCCAGACCACTTTGCCTGCAGAGTCGATCAGGAGCACGCGGGCGTTGTTGCCCAGCTCTGTGCCTGTGAAACGTTCGATGATGTGGGCGTCGGAGTAGACGGTGATGACCGAACTCCAGGCCTCAGGGGGGATGCCGCCGCGCATGCCAGAGTCGATTTGGTTCCCGATGAGCCCTGGGACAAGTCCCGAGATGGTTGGCAGCTCGTACATGGCGACGGGTGTCTTGGCCATGAGGATGCCGAGCATCCAGCGGTCGATGTCGAACTGGGCGTTCTGCTTGTATCCGATAAGGAGGACGGCTGGTTTGCCGGCGAGGTCCTGCGGGAGGTTCCAAGCTTTCTTGTCTAGCCCTTCGCCGCGTACGGAGGGAAAGGGCTGTCCGATGAGTTCGGTCATTGGCCTCGAAGGGATGGAACTTGAGCAGCCGGCGGCACAAACGGAAATGAGCAAAGCACAGGGAGTTTTCATGGACGATGGTTCGTAGGCAGAGCGACATCGGACGCACCGGGGTGTTGGAATGGCGCAAAGAAACGCCGCCGAAGGGGACGCCTCGGCGGCGAGGAAGATCGCCGAAGATGGCCCGTGATCAGCAGTCGGACTCGAAAGCGGCGACGAAGGCCTCGTAGTCAAAGCCGTCGATAAAGCCATCCTCATCTTGGTCGGCGGCGGGGTCGCCCGCTTCGAAGGCGAAGACGAAGGCGTCGTAGTCGAAACAATCCACGAAACGGTCGCCGTTGAAGTCCGCAGGGCAGGGCGGCTCGTTGACCTGTGCTTTGAGGAGGGCCTCGGTGCCGTCGGTGCAGCGAACGGCGAAGAAGCACTCGCCGTGGGGGTTGAGGATGGTTCGGCGGCCGTCGAGCCCGTTGGTTTGGGAGACACTGCCGACGCGTTCAGGGACGATGAGGGTCTGGATGGTGCGAGTTTCGCCGGCGAGCCGGATGGAATCACCCTCGCGTGCGATCAGTTGAAGCCCATGGGCCGCGGAGTAAGCGAAGAGCGCGAAGTCGTTCGAGGGCGTGACGGACGGCCCGCGGAGCTGAGTGCGCAGGACGATGTCACCCCGGGGGTTGATGTAGATGGGATCGGAGTTGAACTGATCGGAGAAAGTTCCGATGAGCACGCCCTGGGGGCAGCTCGGGGCCTGGGTGCCCGATCGCACGATGAGCCCGATGGCGTCCGCTGGCCCAGCGAAGAGAGCGGAGCGGTTCAGGTCGCCGATGTTCGGTCCTTGGAGCGACGCGTGGAAGAGGACGTGATTGGAACTGGAATAGAGCAGGGGCGTGGAGAAGCGGAGGTAGTTTGTTCCCTGGGGGAGACCCGGAGCCTGTTGGCCCGCCCGGGCGACGACGCGCTGTGAGCTGGTGACGATGGCCCAGTTGTTTGTAGAGTCGACGCGGTTGCCCATGAGCGTGGCCGTGAATGCGAATTCGGCCCCGCGGCCGATGGAGGGCCCTGGGAGGAATTCGCTGTAGCGGACGCTGGGGTCGGTGGGGAGTGAGCCCTCTCTGGTGGCGATTGCGGTCAGCGGCATTCCGGCCAGGACGGCGGGCACGCCCGGGGTGCCGAGTGAGGCGGTGAAGACGCGGAGAGGGCCGAATGAAGTAGGCGTCGAATTGAGGTCGTTGAAAAAACCGATGGGGCGGTTGCCAAGGCTCGAGATGGGCGCGCCTTCGCTGAAGAGGAGTTGCGCGGAGGAAGCGACAGGGGCAACATACACCGCGCGGTCGTTGGAGGTGGTGATGTTTGGGCCCGAAAGTGCGGCGGTAAAGTGGAGGATGCCGGCAGGATCGAGGACGGGGGAGCCAGCGAGGCCAAGGTAGGTGACACCCTGGGGCAGACCCGGAGCCTGGTCGAAGTTTCGCGCGACGAGACGGACAGGGTTGGAGGAGCCCGGGAGCGTGAAAAGACCGGTGCCGGTGGAGCCGGTCTGAGTGAAGTTGGAGACGAAGGCGATGGCACCTCGGCGTGCCATACGGAATTGAGAGAAAGCCTGGAGGGGAGGGGGCGTCATTGTTGTGCCCGGGAGTGTGCGACCGCCGACAGCGAGCGGCACGAGCGGGAAGCGGTGAAGCCCGGTGGCGATGACTTCTCTGGCGTTGTCGGTGCCTGATTCGCGGGCGACGAGGTGGACGCCGAGCCAGCAGGCGTCGGAGACCTCGAAGGTGTTCAGGCTTCGCACGGTGCCGATCCCGGGGTACTCGAGGCCTGAGACGAGGACTTCGCCGATTTCGACACGGAGAGGACTGCCGAAAGATGCAAGGGGCTGCGCGATCGCATCACCCGTGGCCCAGAGTGCCGTGGCAGCCGAGACGACCCCCGCTGCTCGTGTGCCGTACCGATTGACCGAAACCATGAGAACCTCCTGCCCGGAAACCGGGCGTGTTCCCCCGGCGTGCCGGGCGAACATGCGACCCGCGCGAAAGCCGCGTCGGGCCAATGTGACAGGCAACGCCGAGTGACTCAAAGCGGCCTATCCGGTGCGCAGAACGCGCCAAGCCGACAGAACGCCAGCTCCCGTGCATTGAGCTTCTCAGAAGGGCGAATGGGAGTCAAGCACTTTGGGGGACATTCAGAGAATTCGAGCGGCCGTTCGCAGGGTGTTCGCGGATGGGGGGGCGAGAGACGGGCCGGAGTCTGCGGCCGAGCGCAGGGAGGCAGAGGAGTGCGCCCTGCCCGGGACCAGAGGGCGGCGTACACTCGCCGTCATGGCCAATCGGGTACGTTCGTTCCCGCTGGCCCCGCATCCCTTCAGACCTGGATCACCGCATGAATCTGTTGGACATCCTGACCCCAGAATGCATCCGAGCCCCATTGTCCGCGACGGACAAACAGGGCGTGATCAACGAGCTCGTGGACGCGTTGGCGGGCGCAGGAAAGGTCAAGGACGCCAAGTCTTTGAAGGACGCGGTATGGACTCGTGAATGCACACGGACAACCGGGATCGGGCACGGGCTTGCGATCCCGCACGGGAAGTGCCCGGGGATGTCTGGGTTAGCGATGGCGATCGGTCGCCCGGCGACCCCGATGGATTTCGAGGCGATCGATGGTCAGCCGGTCAAACTTGTGTTTCTGCTGGCCAGCCCGCCCGACAAGGGGAGCGATCACATCCAGGCGTTGGCACGAGTCAGCCGGCTGATGATGACGGATGTTTTCCGCGAGCGGATCTACACGGCGTCGAACCCGCAAGAGATCTATGACCTGCTGAGGTCGCAAGAGGTCGCGGGGTGAATCCCGGTGTCTCGATGGAAGTCGCCCCGACGCGGGTGATCGAGGCAGCCCTGAAGCTGGCGCTCGACGAACTCGACCTTCCCGCCACATTGAAAGAAGCAATGGCGTACGCGACGCTGGGCGGGGGCAAGCGGCTTCGGCCGATGCTTTGCTGGCACTCGGCGGCGGCGATGGGTGCGCCGGGGGCATGCTCGTTGCCGGCGGGGATCGCCGTCGAGTTTGTTCACGCGTTCAGTCTGATCCACGACGATCTTCCCGCGATGGACGACGACGACCTCCGCCGGGGGAAGCCCACGCTGCACATTCACGCGGGTGAGGCGATGGCGATTCTTGCCGGGGACGCGCTCGAGGCGGCGTCGTTTGCCGCGCTCGTGGGCCCCGCGGTCCCGAAGGGGTGTGTTGCGGAGCTGCTGCGGGAGTTGTCGGCGGGCACACTCGGGATGATCGGTGGTCAGGTTCTCGACACACTGGGAACACCGGGCGTTGTTTCGCCTCAGGACGCGCTCGAGGCGATCCATCGGAGCAAGACGGGCGCTCTGATCGTGGCGGCGTGTCGGATGGGCGCGATTCTCGGGCTTGCACACGGCGGCCGCACGATGCTTGGCTTCGAGCTGGGCGCGATCACGGCGTACGCCAAAGCGATCGGACTGATGTTTCAGATCGTGGATGATCTGATCGACGTCGAACAACCGGCAGAGGCCGCGGGGAAGCGAACTGGGAAAGATGCGGCTGCGGGCAAGTTGACGTACCCCTCGATCCACGGTGTGCAGGCGTCACGGGAGGCGATCCAGAGACTGCACGCCGAGGCGTTGCAGGCGGTAGGGCCTCTGGGCCCAGCGGCGAGCGGGCTTGTGTCGCTCGCGGAAGTACTCTCGGCGCGAACAAGTTGAGGCTTCGTCACCTACTGTGTCACAGATGCCCTCACCGATCAAACCGGACGACTCTCGATCGAACCTCTGGGGCGTGGTGTTGATCGTGCTGACGCTGGCGTGCTGGACCACCATCCCGCTGTACCTGAGCCATTTGTCGCATATCGACTCTGCGACGCCCAACCCCGACGGGAGCTCGAGGCCTCTGGTGGACCCGTGGACCGCGAACGGGTGGCGGTACGGTTTTTCAACGCTTCTGTGGGTGCCTCCGCTGGTGCTGGCGTGGTGGAGTGGGCGACTTCCGGCGGGGATGTGGCGTGCCGCGTTGCTACCGAGCTTGTTCAACGCCGCCGCGCAGGTGTGCTTCGGGATCGCGCCGTACCTGGTGTCACCGGGCCTGATGACGTTTAGCCTGAGGCTGAACATCGTGTTTGTGACGGTGGGCGCCGCGATTTTATTTGTAACCGAACGGCGGATCATCCGGTCGACGGGGTTTCTCCTGGGGCTTGCGTTGCTCATGACAGGCACGATCTTGACGGTGTTGCTCCAGCACGGCGGACTGGGCGGTGCGACGGGAGCGGGTGTGGTCGTTTCGTTCGGTTCGGCGTTCTTGTACGCCGCGTACGCGCTGGCGGTTCGAAAGTGGATGCACGGGATGCCCCCGATGCTGGCGTTTGCTGCGGTGAGCCAATACACAGGGCTTGCGCTGGTGGCGCTGATGTTCGTCTTCGGAGAAATCGGCGTCGATGCGTCGGGGGTGAAAGACCCGATCCGCGGGCTCAACGCTTTGCGGCTACCGGGTGGGGTGTTCGGGGCCGAGTTCGCGATGCTGCTGGTCTTTGCGGTCGTTGGAATCGGTCTAGGGCACACGCTTTATTTCCACTCGATCCAGCGGCTTGGGTTGGCGGTGTCGGCCGGGGTCGTGCAGCTCCAGCCAATCACCGTCTCGCTTGGGGCGATTCTGATCTTTCCCGGGAGACCCGATCAACATCTGTCGGGCGCTCAGTGGGCCACAGGCATCCTCGCGCTTGCGGGCGCGGGCGTGATGCTCTACACCCAGCACCGCATGGCGGCGCAAAGCCGAAAGCCCATAGACGAGTTCGATGATCTACCGGTTGATGACGCGGTGGCGTTGGTGGGCCAGAGCAACGAATCTCCTCCCGGCAATGAGAACTCACGGGTCGGGCGGCGCGGCTGATTTTCCGATGATCGAGCGTCCTTCGGAAGCGTTCCGGAACGTCTCAGACCCGGTACTGCCACCTCACGCGACTACGATGCCCGCATGAGCACACTTCTCACCGGAAACGCAGCGATCGGGCAATCGGGCGGCCCCACCGCGGTCATCAATCAATCTCTCGTGGGCGTGGTGGAGGGGCTGCGTGCCGGACTCTGCGCTGCAGGGTTCGTTGGACAAATCTTGGGGATGCGTCACGGGGTCAAGGGGCTGACCAAGGCGGTCTCGACGCCCACGGGGATCGGGGATTTTTTCGATCTCGGCCTTGTATCGCCCGAGCGACTCGAACGGCTGGCGAGGACGCCCTCGGCTGCCCTGGGATCGACTCGGGACAAGCCCGATCAGGCGTATTGTGAGCGGATCCTGGGGGCGTGCCGGAAGAACAACATTCGGTATTTTTTCTACATCGGCGGGAATGACAGCAGCGACACGTGCCGCATTGTGAGCGAGATGGCGACCCGCTCGGGCTGGGACATGCGATGCTTCCACGTTCCAAAGACCGTGGACAACGACCTGATGGAGAGCGACCACACGCCGGGGTACCCGTCGGCAGCCCGGTTCGTAGCACAGGCGTGCGCGGCCGACTCCTTGGACAACCGATCGCTACCGGGCATCAAGATCAACGTGGTGATGGGAAGGCACGCGGGCTTTCTGACAGCGGCCTCGGCGCTGGCGCGAAAGCATGACGAGCAAGGAGTGCCCGTTCTCGACCGCGGGTTCCCCGACGCGGCTCAGCTTATCTATGTTCCTGAGGTGGCGTTCGATCTTGATGGGTTCGCGGCGGACGTCGACGCGGTGTACTCGAAACTGGGTCGGTGCCAGATCGTCGTGTCCGAGGGCATCCAGGACAAGAACGGCAAAGCTATCGGGGCGGGGCTTATCAAGTCAGGGCAGGTCGATTCGCACGGCAACGTGCAGTTGTCGGGTTCCGGGGCTCTGGGCGATCAACTCTCGGATTTCCTCAAAGAACGGTTGACCCCAGCGGGCGGGAAGCCGCCCAGGGTGCGGGCGGACACGTTTGGGTATGTGCAGCGAGCTTGGCCTGACCCTTCGTGCGTCGACTCATGGGAAGCCAGAGAAGTCGGACGCTTTGCCGCGCGGCTCGCTCTGTCGGGAGCGGAGTCGGGCTCGGTGGCGATCGTGCGCACGGGGTCGGGATCGTCGATCCTAGCGGGGCGCGGCGGCGATGCGTACTCCTCGGCGTGCGCACGGATCGAGTTCGCGGCGGTAGCCGCCAAGACCCGGCATATGCCGCCGGAGTTTCTGAAGGGCACCAACGATGTGTCGGCAGCTTTCGTTCGGTACGCGGCACCGCTGATCGGAACGATGCCGGTGTTCGAGTGTCTGTAGCGACGCGAACGGGAACGAGCCGAAACTGAAGCGTGCGGGCCGCCGGTGGTTGAATTCGGCGGCCCGCACACCACATGACGCTGCGAACCGGGAGTGAGAAACGGTTCGTGGTGTTAGCGACGCACTCGACGGGTGAAGGCGAGCGCCATTCCCATGACGGCGAACGAAGCGGGTGTGGGAACCACGGTCATCGATGTGAGGATCGCGCCGCCGCCGATCTCACCGATCATGGTGCCTTGCCCAGTGGCGAGGTTCACGGTCCAGAGTGTGGACCGAGAGAGATTGACGTCGCGGATGGCCATGTAGGCGACACCCGTGGATCCTGAGATGTCGAAGCCCGAGAGGTCGGTCACGTCGGTGCCGAGAAACCCGACGGTGGTAAGCCCGCCGGCGTTGGGTGGGCTCTGAATGACCAGAGCGTCGCGGGCGCTGTCGACGTTGTAGAGTGTGGTGGTGGTCGCTCCGGCGAAGTTGTTGGTATACGCGGATCCCACGATGTTGGGGTTCATGCCGAAGCCCGAGTCGCCCGCGTTGTAGGAAAGCGGGCCGTCTACGGCGGCGACCGCTCCCGTGATGGGGTTGAGCCGGAGATTCTGGTCGGCGTCTGAGGTCACGCGGATGCGGTCGACCGTGGGGTTGAAATCAAAGCCGAAGCTCGAACCGTTGAGAAGAGTGGAGAAGGTCCCGCCGACCTGTGACGCCACGCCTGTCGCCGCGTCGATCTTGTAGAGCCTGCTGAAGCTGCCCAGGGCGTAGAGCTCGTTGGTTGCGGGCCTGATATCGATCCCGCGGATGACCTCGTTGGCGGCGAGCCCTTGAATGGCGACACCGCGAATGATGGTGCCGGGCGAGGAGGTGTCAAAGGTGAGGAGAGTCTGCTCAAGGGTGACGCCGTAGATGAGTTCGGCGTTCGCGGAACCCGCAACGCCGGCCAGAGCGACCATACCGATAGCCATCGCACGCAACATGCTGTATCCTCCAGAATCAATGTGATCCCCGGCGCGTGTCGCGTGGCGCACGCCTCGCACACCGGCGGGGCTTCTCTCGTCCGCCGATCCTTCGGGCGGCCGCGATGCCGGTTTTTCCGAGTTGTCTTTTTTCTTGGCTCAGGGAGAAGCTCACGAGATGTGTGTGTCGGCCTGGAAGAGGTGGGGGGAGTGTCCGCCTATGCTCTGTCTGGAGTTGAGCCGAACGAGCAGCCCGCCGAGGGCGATCGAGATCATTGACCAAAGAGACGTTGTTCGATGTCGCTTCCTTCCAACCCCAGTCCGACACTCCTGCAGCGGATCGCTGCGGGCGACGAGTCGGCCGTCCGTTCGTGCCTGGACGAATACGGAGGGTTGGTGTGGTCGCTGGCTCGTCGGTATCTCACGCCCTTGGGCGACGACGTGGAGGACGCGGTTCAGGAGGTCTTTGTGGAGATGTGGCGGCACGCCGCCCGTTTTGATCCCTCGCGCGGTTCAGAGCCCGCGTTTGTTGCCACCATTGCCCATCGGCGGCTGACCGATCGCCAGAGGCGGGCAAGGCTCCGTCGCAGTGAGGTGTTGCCAGACGAGCGGGTGCTTGCCGAGGCGCCGTCCTCGGTGATCCGCCCGGCGTCGGCGGATACCAAGGACTCGGCTCGTGCGGCGGCCATCGCGCTCGACCGGCTCCCGGCCGAGGAACGTCAGGTGTTGTGGCTGACGCTCTATCAGGGTTTGACGCACGAATCCATCGCCGGTCTGACCTCTCAGCCCGTGGGCACAGTCAAGACGCGGATTCGCAGGGGTCTCGCGCGGCTCCGAGAGTTCCTCGGTGCCTCGACCACGGCTGGCGTCCCCGCGGGCGCGGCCATTGCGGAAGAGGGGGTGACTCCATGAGCCAGCCCTCGATCAACCAGGCGAAGATGACTCCGGAGATGCTGCGAGCTGCTGATTTGATGTCGGCGGCGGCGATGAACGTGCTGACCGATGACGAGGTATCTGAATTGGCTTCGCTGAAGGCGACGCTGGCGGCCCAAGGCGTCGATCTGGGGTTGCTGGCCGAGAATGCCGACCGTCTCGTGGGCGAGGCTTTGGTGGCGATGGCCGCATCGGATGCTTTGGGCTCGGGGGCGGCGATGCCCGAAGAGGCCAGAGAACGGTTGGTTTCACTGGGTGTTCGTCTGGTTGCGCCGCCGGTGCCGATCCACATCTCGCGTGATAGGGTCGTGGCCGGTTCGCGGAGCGGATCGGGCGGCTGGCTGGGATGGACGGTGGCCGCTGCCGCAAGCATCCTGGCGACGATGGGGTGGCTGCGTCAGCCGGTGGGTCGATCGGATATTCCGATCCCGGTCGCTGACCAGCGTCGATCGCTGATCAACGAGCAGGGCACGCTCGTTCTCGAATGGGCCAGCGGGCCTGACCCCGCGGGCAAGTCGATCAAGGGCGACATCGTCTGGAACAACTCGCTACAGAAGGGATTCCTCCGCCTTCAAGGGGCGGCGGCCAACGACCCAACTCGCGAGCAGTACCAGCTTTGGATCTTCGACGACAAGCGGGCCGAGTATCCCGTCGACGGCGGCGTCTTCGATTTCGCCGCTCCCGACCCCTCTACCGGCGAGATCCTCATCCCCATCGACGCGAAACTCAAGGTCTTCGACCCGTCGCTGTTTGCCGTCACCATCGAGCAGGCCAACGGCGTGGTCGTGACGAAGAAGGACCGCATCGTCGCGGTCGCCAAGGCCAAGCCTTAGAGCGTTGGGCGTCGGTGCGAGTACTGCGGATTGGGTCTTGGTCGCTACGCCCTCTGCCAGGTCGTACTCACAGGACGTACTTTGGAAGAGCGATGACCAATGAAAGAGTCCACGCCAAGGGGCGTGGACTGAGATGCTACGAAGTGTCGTGTGGTGTGGGCTTAGCCCAGGGCGGCGGCGCCCGAGATGATCTCGGTGAGCTCGGTGGTGATCTGGGCCTGACGGGCCCGGTTGAACTTGCGGGTGTAGAGCTTGCCCATTTTGCCCGCCGCGTCGGTCGCGGCCTTCATCGCGACCATCCGCGAGATGTGCTCGCTGACGACCGCGTCGTTAAAGGCCTGGAACAGCACGGCCTTGACCGCGGCGGGGAGCAGATCATCGAGCAATTCGCGCGGCGAGGGGTTGAACTCGAACGCCGACGTCGCACCGGCTGGGGCGGGTGCGGGGGTGGGGTCTTCGCCGCGTGGTCGGCTCCGGCCCAGTTCCGCGGCCGCGCTTGGGCTGAACGGGAGCAGTTGCAGCGCGGTGGGCGTCTGACGCCCCGCCGAGATAAACCGCATGTAGATCACAGTGACGGAGCTGATCTCGCCCGCGGCAAATCGTGCCATATACCCATCGGCCAAGGCTTTGATGGCATCGAATGATGGTTTGTCGCCGAAGGAGTGTTGCTGAGCGACGGAGATCTTGTTGAACTTCAAGAACGCGGCGCCCTTCTTGCCGACGAGTTCGACGAACCCGCCTTTGGCGTCGGCGTTCTCACGCAGGAACTGCATGGCCCGGCGCAGCACGTTGCTGTTGTAGGCTCCGCACAGGCCGCGGTCGGAGGTGATGACGAGGGTGAGCGGCTTGCCCGAGGCTTTGCCGTCGGTGGCACCAAACAGCGGGTGTGTTGCGCCCTCGGAGCCGCTCCCGCCGGCCAGGTCGGCGACGAGCCCGAAGAGGGCCTCTGTGTAGGGTTTGCCCGCGGTGGCCCGCTGCATCGAGGCCGCAAACTTCGCGGTCGCGATCATCTGCATCGTCTTCGTGATGCGGCGGATATTGCCCACCGCCTTGATCCGCTTCTTGATTTCACGGGTCTTCGCCATAGGGCCCAAGGATAGGCCCGGGAGCCCGCAAAGTCCGCCCCAGAGCCCGGCCAAACAGGCATCCGTTCGGGATTGATCGGTGTCCACAGCGCGTGCGGCGCAGTGGCGACCATGCGGTTATTTCTTGCTCGGGTTTCGGCTCGGGGGCGGAGCGTTGGGTGCCGGTGGCGGTTCTTCGGGAGGTTTAGGCTTCTTGGCCTCTTCCTCGGCGTACTGCTGCCGCACTTGGGCGGCCTTGCTGTCGGCCTGAGGGTCCTTCGCGGGCCCGCCGCTCCCTCCAAAGAATTGCCACGCCAAGACCGCGATTGCCGCGGGCAGCAGCACCGCCAACGCGATTTTCGCCGTTTTTTTCTGATCGCTCATGATGACTCCGAGCGGCGTCCTTGACGCCCCGTTGAGTGTCTATCGCGCCGGATGGCTCACTGTATATCGCGGCCGCGAAGCCCGTTGCGGGTCGCCCAGAAGAATGCGGGGTTCCCGTATTCCCACTGGAAGTTCTGCGGCGCACCATAGAGCATGTTGAAGTCCATCTCGCGAGCCCCCGGGTCCCATGTGCCCGACGGGCGTGCGATCTTGGTCGCGTCGTTCCCATTGGGGGCGTCGAGGTTGTCGTAGATGTCACGCATCTTGATCTGGCGGCCACTGGCGTCCATCATCGCCGCCACCACGGTGGAGTTGATGTTGTTCCACATCGTGGGCACCTTGGCCGAGTGATAGTCCTTGTTCACGAAGAGGAGCACTTTGCGATCCGTGAAGAGCACGTCGGAGGACTTGTTGCGTTTGAAGTGCCAATTGTTGGCTGTTCCACCCGCCGTCCGCGTGGTCCCGGCGAAGCGGTCGGGCTTTTGCCAGAACGTGGGCGAATACCAGTACGAACCCGGGAAGATCCAGTCGAGATCGGTCTGGGCGTTGGAGTCCGTGTTTTCGCGGAGCCAGTTCAGCAGGTCGCGGTCGCCCGGATCCACAAAGGCGCGATTGCGGGAATCTTCACGCGAATACCCGTACAGCGTGTGTGCATACCAGTGGTAGCCATAGGACTCGCTCTGCGACGAGCCGTAGGCCCACCAATACGCCGGATTGTTCGGCACATAGACGCCGGGCCCGTTCAGCGGCGCGCGATTCTCGGCCTTGAAGGGGTTGACGAACTCGTCCTTATAGTCGCTCCAGTACATCGCCTGGTACTTCACGCTGCCCGAGACGTTGGCGAGGCTTTGGAGACGCCGTGCGCTGCTGCGGGCCTTGCCAAGCGCGGGCAGAAGCAGCCCGATGAGCAATGCGATGATCGCGATGACCACAAGAAGTTCGATGAGCGTAAACCCACGACTTACTTTACCGATGACCGG
>Ga0209573_1001540_pt1 | contig 34889 bp, 35 predicted proteins | sample TNRBio252014_DNA_FD_185870 | JGI IMG/M metagenome (GOLD analysis project Ga0209573, IMG submission 185870) | Wastewater treatment Type I Accumulibacter community from EBPR Bioreactor in Madison, WI, USA - TNR Reactor_6/25/2014_ DNA (SPAdes)... | ecosystem: Engineered > Bioreactor > EBPR >...
CCTACAGCCTCACAGGGAATATCACTGAAGCAATTTACCGCAATAGCACAAGCATATTGGGCACGGCAACAAGTCCGCAATACAAATACAATTTCCAATACGACAAACTTAATCGTCTAAAAGCGGCAGATTTCACCTCAATCTGTATCTTAGGCTCACGGCGTTGTGGTGCGATAATTGCCGTGGACGATCAAAACGCGACCACCACCTCCTTAACCTTATCCCACGACTTGGGCAATTTCACCTACGACGCCAACGGCAACCTGCTCTCCCTGCACCGCCGAAACCAATCTGGTAACACCGAGGACAACTTGGCCTATACCTATTCCCAAAACCGGCTGACCTCTTTAATGGACAATGCCTACAACAACCTTCCCGGATATGCCACTGCTTGGGCAAGTTTCCAATACGATGCCAATGGCAATCTAACCCAAGTGCTTGACGAGGTGGACTACATCCCCCAGTTCACGGCTATCTACGATGTGCGGAACCTTCCCACCGCCATAAGCCATGTAACAGGAGGTAGTGCCAGCTACCGCTACAATGCCGCTGGACAACGGATTTACAAAAATGTGAATGGCACGGCGGAACATTATGTGATGAATGGCAGTGAACCGATTGCGGTGCTTAATGCCGATGGGACGCTCCGTTACTGGATCACTTCCTTTGGGCGTGCCGAGAAAAGCGGCAGTAGCTATGTGGCGTATTACTACCTTAAAGACCACTTGGGCAGTACGCGGGTGGTGATGAAGGAAGATGGTACACGGGTAGAGGGCTACGATTATGAACCGTGGGGCGGCATTATGCCGGGGCGAAGCTATGCCAGTGGCAGCAATACCAAAGAAAAGTTTACAGGCAAAGAACGCGATGCCGAGTCTGGGCTTGATTACTTCGGAGCACGGTACTACCATCCGGGCATTGGGCGGTGGCTGGCGGTGGATCCGATGGCGGAAAAATACCCCGCCTGGAGTCCGTACAACTATGTGATGAACAACCCGCTGGGGATGGTGGATCCGGATGGACGGGATGCCGAGTTTATCAGAGAAAGTACAGAACGGTTTTGGAGTGGAGCGGGCGTGAAACTGTCTGACCGATGGAGCGCTAATGAATATTTTGATGAAAATACAGGCGAACATTTAGGCTCTAATTCACAGTATGCTACTCAAGTTCGCCTAATTAGTAAAAATGATTTCTACCAAAATAAATTAAACAATGCTGTCAAGTTTGATATGTATGCTACCGATAGTCCATTTTTTGCTGGAGGGTTTAAAAAAGCATCAAATGGACATGAATATATTGACGCTATCATTGCGTTTAAGATATACAAGTATTTCTTCAATACATATATTAAAGCACGTGAGACAATTATATATGGAGGCTTTGGGAATCTTGAAGCTTACGCATTCACAGGTAGTAGAGTAGATACACCTATGCAATTTATTCTTATTATGGGACCTAACGCTCCACAATCTAATGTTTTTAATATTCTTGGAACATTAACACATGAATTTCGCCACCACTATCAAATAACTCGCAGTCTGTCAATGACTCGTGCAGAAATGGAAGTGGATGCATATAATACGACTGTTAATTCTTGGGTTTGGGAAGGAACTTCCGAAAGCTACCGAACTGATGCCAAGTCAGGCTATATTGAGAATCGAACTATCATGAGGGAAGAATCAAATCCGAACTACAACAAGTACTTGTCTTGGGAACAACTCATAAACAATCGTAAAAGGAATAAAAAATGAAATACTTCAACTTATTCTTCGTCATCGGCTGTGTCTGCTTTTCCTCATGTAAATCAAAAACTCCTGATTCTCTATCAATAGAAAATCAGGAGTTTAATGAAGCATTGGCTTATTTTTCAAAAAAAATAACACTTGTTTACCCTATTCAACACTATTGGAATAATTCTATAAACCGAGGTTATAATAAAAAAGATTCATTAAGCCGTTATTCAACAATTTTTGTGAATCAAATGACGCCAGAAAAGTTAGATATATTGTTGAGCCAAAATAACAAAAATATTAAAGGCTTTGCAATTAAATTTTACATAACAAAGTATTGTAATAAGGTTGATTATATTGCTTTACTTCTTAAGAAAACACAAAATGACACTTTGCAATTACTCACAACTAATGGCCATATAAAACGTGAAGTACCATTAAATTTTTTTGTTTTAAAACAGTTGTACGATAATGTAAATGAAGAATATCCTAGATGCTTTCCATATGTTGATACATTATGGTATAAGTACACACACCCTCCTAAACTAAAGCCATCAAAATGGGTATTAGAAAGATAGCATTATAGGGTAGTGTTTGGCCTGATCGGAGTATCCTTGCTGCTTATGAGGTACTCGTGGGTTACATAGAAATTCCTCCGCCTCGTGTGGCGCTCGCTACTATAATGCAGGCATTGGGCGGTGGCTGTTTTCGGATGTGAAATCCGAAGTGGATCCGCTGGCGGAGAAATACCCCGCATGGAGTCCGTACAACTATGTGATGAACAACCCGCTGAGGATGGTGGATCCGGATGGGAAAGAGATTTGCTTGGTATATGACAAAGACAAAAAAACGTGTTCTCAAGCATACAAAGCAGGTATGGACACAGAGCAATTCAAAGATAATAAAGACCTATATAACTTCGTTGTTGGACTGAATACCTTATACAACATTGACATTGGAAAAGAGGTCATTAATACCTTAGTCAAGAGTAAAGAGCGTTACCAATTCTCAAGTGAGGTGTCCCCACAAGGAGCCTATGCCTTTGCCGGAGGATCAGATACCTTTTACATGGGAGGACTTGGCAATGAACCTATGGATAGTCCTCGTTTTGAAAAAATAGGTCATGAACTTTTCCACGCCTACCAAAGAGACCATATTGGAAATGCGTTTGCACAAGGCATTGACATTGAAGTAGAAGCATGCCTTTATGGATATTTAATCACAGATAGATTGTCAAAAGACAATGAACTATCTATTGAAACCTTAAAAGGAAGGGATGCTTCAGATATAAGTTTGGATTATAATGAGAGTATGAATGACTTGCTTAGATCTTTTCATTCAAAAAAGCCATTTCCTATGGAAGGTTTTAATACAGCAGTTCGGTCGTTCAAAGAAGGATCTAAACAAATGGGAGTTTATGTTAATTTTATGGAATTTACCTATACCCAAACCCGCATTCCCGTCATTTCAAACTTGTACAAAGGAGTTAAAAGATGAAAACTATTCTTTTTTTTATTTGTTTATTCTTCTTCTTAATCCATACGAGTTGTTATACCCCAAAAGAAGCATTAAACTCCAATGGCAGACCTTGTGTTGTTGTTCCAGACTCGTTAAAGATCAGAAACCATGGGGAAGCTCGTATCCGGTTTTTATATAAAAAAGAAGGGGATAATATCAATCTATTCTATGCGAGAGTTACGAGCTACTATGATATTCAAAAAGATGATTTTGTTAGTAATATTTACCCTACTATGGTCAATTTGGAGGATGAAAAGTATGAAAACACGTATTTAAATCCTGTATGGGCAAAGAAAGTATTTTTTGAATATTATGCTCAACATACTGAATTGTTTCTAGAAAGAGAGGCTCTGCAACTTGAGCTAAATAGGCAAGCCAAAACTGAGCTGGTTTTATTTGGTTTTAATATATATACGTGCCCTCCCGCTAAGCGGAAGCGAAGATAAAAATTTATTTTTTAGCTGAATATTCCTATTCATTTTTCTCAAAAATTGATACAGACTACATCCCCCAGTTCACGGCTATCTACGATGTTCGAAACCTCCCTACCTCAATGACCCATGCCACGGGTGGAAGTGCGGTTTACCGGTACAATGGGGCCGGACAACGGATTTACAAAAATGTGAATGGCACGGTGGAACATTATGTGATGAATGGCAGTGAACCGATTGCGGTGCTTAATGCCGATGGGACGCTCCGATACTGGATTACGGCCTTTGGGCGTGCCGAGAAAAGCGGCAGTAGCTATGTGGCGTATTATTACCTTAAAGACCACTTGGGCAGTACGCGGGTGGTGATGAAGGAAGATGGTACACGGGTAGAGGGCTACGATTATGAGCCGTGGGGCGGCATAATGCCGGGCCGTAGCTATGCCAGCGGCAGCAATACCAAAGAAAAGTTCACAGGCAAAGAACGCGATGCTGAAATCAAGCGCAGCGCAGATTCCCGTAGCGTAGCGAAGTAATCTGGGCTTGATTACTTCGGAGCACGGTACTACCATCCGGGCATTGGGCGGTGGCTGGCGGTGGATCCGATGGCGGAGAAATACCCCGCATGGAGTCCGTACAACTATGTGATGAACAACCCGCTGGGGATGGTGGATCCGGATGGGCGTTGCCCAGTTCCAGTGCAGAAAGAGGGTGACATGTATGTATGCCCACAGACTTTAGATGGGGGGGAAGTCGAGGCAATTAGCGACGAAACACGTAGGCAGCGGCGCGAATACTTGGCTGGAGGGGATTATATGCTTTATGGCTTGGGTGAAGGTTTCGTGTATATGGTTGGTATCGGTGCAGGTATTTACGGTGGTGGGGCTTATCTTGCGGGTGCGGGAATTGAAACGGCGACAACGTCTCTTCTAACCCATCGGACGGTTATCCAAGGTAGCCAGATCGCCACGGAAATCATGGCAAGCGAAGCGGGGCTGGTGGGTGTAGGAGGGGCAGCAGCCGTGGGCGCAAAACAAGTGGCGGAAGAAGTCGTGGAAGAGGCGGTGGAGGTGGCCGGGAAGACGAGTAATAATCTTTGGAAGGTCGGTTCTTACAGTGAGATTAAGGGATTAGAAGTTGGATTAGATGCACACCACGTAGGACAGAAAGCAGTAATGAAAAACTTTGTTTCAGGATATAACTTAAATACAGCTCCTTCTATTTTGGTTCCAGAAGTTGGACATACAATTAGAGGAGTAAATGGTATTGTATCAAGAAGCACATCAGGATTTACAAATGCAAGGCAAGTATTAGCAAGAGATATTTTTGAGCTAAGACGTGTTTACGGTGGACAAGGAATACCAAATAGTTCTCTTCAACAATTAATTCAAATGAATAAAACAATGTACCCAGGTGCATTTATAAAATAAAATATATGGAAGCATTAGAATTTGTAAAAAAACTCAAAGAACGAGTAATTGAAAATGACAATAAAGTCTATCAAAATTTGCTTGATACAACCATCGAAGCAAAAGACCCAGTATGGCAAGGTATTTTACCAACATATAAAGCTATGAATAAAGATCAGCAAGCGGCTTTCTTGCAGTTTTTGCGAATGATCCAAGTGAATACTCTTTCTCATATTTTGGGAGTGTTGGATGGTAGCACTACCTTATCTGAGAGTGATGTAAACTTTATTCTTAAGACAGAGGGAAAAGACGAACTAATTAATGGAGATTTGCAGGATATATTTTTAGGAATGGAAGAAATGTAGTTAAGTTAGTTAGGAAGCCGCTAAGACGAGTACGAGATTTATTTCTACTGCTGATGGCGTTGTACAAGATTTACAGCCAACACTTAACAGGATTGCTTCAGGGGGCAAATTTCCACATAAAAATGATGGTTCTATCTTTAAGAACTTTGCACCGAAGGGGCAAACAAATCCTTTGCTTCCAGTAAAACCACAAGGCTATTACAGGGAGTTTGTACATCCAACACCAGGTGTAAATGGATCTGGGGCAATGAGAGTAGTAAAACAGGACAAGGTGGGGAAATGTGGTTTACCCCAGATCATTATAAATCATTCATACCAATTAGATAATCCTATGGAAAGAGTTAGTTTTATTGATAATCCTGAAACTTATTTTAATAATGGCAAGTTTTTGGCTTTTCTTCCAAAAACTAATCGAGAAGATGAGTTGCATATTAAGTTAAACGAGGCACTTAGGTTTCCAGATTACTACGGTGAAAATTGGAATGCTCTTTATGATTGTCTTAGGGATTTTAGTTGGATTGATAAAAAAGGGATAGCATTAGTTCATACTACTTTGCCCAATCTTTCTGATGAAGAACTTAGAACATACATTGAGATTATTTTTGATGCATCACAAGATTGGAAAGATGGTGAGGAGCATTACTTTAAAGTTATTTTCCCAAAAGAAACGGAAGAAGTAATTAATAATATTAGACCGTAAAGCCCGATTTAGTCGGGCTTTACCTTTACTCATAAATATCTTTCCTCTGCCCAAGGTCACTATCATCTACCAAAAAGACCTCTTCACAATATCGTAGGTCGTGCGGGAATGTGTTGGGTCGGGAAGTGTGAGGAATTGGTTTTGTAAAGAAGTATGATGTTGTGTATTATGGCATGAAGCCCTTGCTTCTGCGGTGCTGGTATTTATGCTGGTGGGGCTTATCTTGCGGGTGCGGGAATTGAAACGGCGACAACGTCTATTCTAACCCATAAGACGGTTATCCAAGGTAGCCAGATCGCCACCGAAATCATGGCAAGTGAAGCGGGAATGGTGGGTGTAGGAGGGGCAGCAGCGGTGAGCGCAAAACAAGTGGCTCAAGAAGTAGCGGAAGAGGCGGTGAAGGTGGCCGGGAAGGGGGGAAGTAGTTGGGTTTATGGGGCATTCAAGACAGAAGCTAAATGGGCAGGACAATTATCTAAACGAGGATGGACGGCTGAACAAATTACAGAGGCAGTGACAAAAGGTAAAAGTTTTGATGCAGTTAATATGGTAAACAAAGCCAATTCAGCAACAAGATATGTACACCCAACTACTGGACAATCTGTAGTTATTGATAACGTAACAAAGGAACTTCTACACGTAGGAGGACCCGGGTTTAAATATTAAGCTCTATGGAAAAGAATATTTATATCCAGTTATTAGAAGAAGGCACTAAAGTTTATAGACCTGTACCAGCCTGTCAAATCGAAGACAATTTATATGAAGTTGGAGGGTTTGAAATTTATGACCCTGAAGACGAAGTTTGGGAGTTTACGCCAGGTACTTACGTTTTGGTTGAAGAACAACACTTTGATGGAGAAAATGTATTAGTAGCAATACAAGAGCAAAGCCCCGAATAGGGGCTTTTACTTTTATAGTGTAGCTGCATTTTTAGCGAAGAAGTCTTTAAACTTTTTATTGGTAAGCATTTTATCAATGATCAATAAGATCTTCCAAAAGACCTCTTCACAATATCGTAGGTCGTGCGGGAATGTGTTGGGTCGACATGGGTGGTACATTGGTTTTGTAAAGAAGTATAATGTTGCGTATTATGGCATGAAACCCTTGCTTCTGCGGTGCAGGTATTTATGGTGATGGCGTTTATCTTGCGGGTGCGGGAATTGAAGCGGCGACAACGTCTTTCCTAACCCATCGGACGGTTATCCAAGGTAGCCAGATCGCCACGGAAATTATGGCAAGCGAAGCGGGAATGGTGGGTGTAGGAGGGGCAGCAGCTGTGGGCGCAAAACAAGTAGCTCAAGAAGTTCATGGCTCCGTCTAAGCGAGCGGGGCAAGGAGCGCGACAGCGAAAGAGGTTTAGACTATTTCGGTGCTCGTTATTACCATCCGGAATTAGGGCGGTGGCTGTTTTCGGATGTGAAATCCGAAATGGATCCGCTGGCGGAGAAATACCCCGCATGGAGTCCGTACAACTATGTGATGAACAACCCGCTGAGGATGGTGGATCCGGATGGGCGTTGCCCAGTTTCATTGATAAAAGAAGGCGACATGTATGTGTGCCCCATGACCTTAGATGGGGGTGAAATAATTGCAATTAGTGACAAAACGTATAGAGAACGGCGCGAATACTTGGCAGGAGGGGATTATATGCTTGAAGGCTTGGGCAAAGGCTTCTTGTATATGGTTGGTATCAGTGCAGGTATTTATGTTGGGGGCGTTGTTTTAGCAGGAGCGAGTGTTGAGACGGCGGCAACGTCTATTCTAACCCATCGGACGGTTATCCAAGGTAGCCAGATCGCCACGGAAATCATGGCAAGCGAAGCGGGAATGGTGGGTGTAGGAGGGGCTGCAGCCGTGGGCGCAAAACAGGTGGCGGAAGTGGCTGCTAAGACCATTCCATCGTTAGGGGCAGGTCGTATAGGTGTTAAACAATGGCTTCAAAATGCAGGTAATTTAGAACGGGGTCAGCTAATTAAGGATATAGAGGGTGCAGGATTTAAGAAAGTGTTTGACGGAAAGGGAATGATGCACTTTGAACGTGGTGGTATGAAAATTAGATTAGACCCACCACAAAAAGGAACTCCCTTTAATCATATGCATTTAGATTTAGGTAAAAAGAAATTCCAATCTTCTTATGACATTTTCTTGAACAGAGTACCTTATGATGCACCCGAAGCTCATATTCCAATCAGATAACAATTTTAATATGGGAAATAAGTTAGAATACTCGTTTGATGATGAATACACAATTAAATTTTGCTATGATATGGATAATAACAAAGTTGAAATTCATTTTAGAGCGTATTATGATTTAGTAAAGAATAAACGTGTAATAAAGCCTTGTATATGGACTATTGAGAATTGGTCTGAAGCAAAAAGCAAACTAAGTTCAGAGAGTGCTTATACTGATTTAGAAAAATATTTAGGTATAATAAGTATGGTTCTGTCGTCAGAAATAAATGATACCACTTTAGAGTTAACAGTCAATACAACTGATAATCGTTACATTGATTTACTGTTTGATAATCCCCAATTGAAATTAGAATAAAAGCAAAATTCCCGAATAGGGACTTTTGTTTTACTCATAAATATCTTTTCTATGTCCAAGGTCACTATCATCTACCAAAAGGACCTCTTCACAATATCGTAGATCAAACGGGAATGTGTTGGGTCGGCATGGGTGGTACATTGGTTTTGTAAAGAAGTATAATGTTGCGTATTATGGCATGAAGCCCTTGCTTCTGCGGTGCAGGTATTTATGGTGGTGGGGCTTATCTTGCGGGTGCGGGAATTGAAACGGCGACAACGTCTTTCCTAACCCATCGGACGGTTATCCAAGGTGCCCAGATCGTCACCGAAATCATGGCAAGCGAAGCGGGAATGGTGGGTGTAGGAGGGGCAGCAGCCGTGGGCGCAAAACAATTGGCTAATGAAGTAGCGGAAGAGGTGGCTGCGAAGGCGAGTAGTAACGTTTTGTTAAACACTTCAAGGAAGTTACAGGCAAAGTTTAAACACGCAGGGGACTTTGGCGTAGCTGGTAATTATAGTAAAGCAAATGCAGGTAAGTTTGGTTCAGCTATTAATCAGCATATAAATTCAGCAGGAATTCAGACGATAAATGGAACTTACAGGGGACAATCTGTAATTCATTATCTCAATCCAAATACAGGATTGAATGTAATATCAAGCCCATCAGGGCAATTTATAAGCGGTTGGAAACTCAATCCAGCACAATTGCAAAATGTACTTCAGCACGGCGGATTATAAATATGAAAGGAAATAACGAAAACAAAGGTATTGTAATTAAATTCAGTGAAGAAGAAGCACTTGTTTTACTTGAATGGTTACATAAGTTTAATGAAGAAGAGCGTCCTGCATTAATTCAAGACAAAGCTGAAGAAAGAATTTTGTTTGACCTTGAAGCTGAATTAGAAACGGTAGTTTCAGCTTCTTTTGATAGTAATTACCAAGAATTATTGCTAAAAGCACGACAAAAAATAAGAGATATAGAATATTGAGCCAGCCTTTAACTTGTAACCATTTAACGTGAGTTTTAGGTTAATCAAATCGAGGCCTGTCGGCGACCTTCTTTTGTACGGCCAAAAGAAGCAAGGCGGCTGAGCGTAGCTGAAGCTAAGCCATTCAAGAATCATGTAAGAACTCAAGAGATTACGTAAATTCTGGTTTTTCAAGGGTTTATTCCACTTTTGAATGGACGGCCCAGCCCCGTCGGGGTGACATCTTAGTAGAAATCCGGTTCCAAATGCACAACAAAGCCCCGTAGGGGTGGCATCTATATATGACAAAGAAATAACGCGTTGATCGTAGTCGAAGCCCGTTGGCTGAGCCAAGTCGAAGCCCGGTTGCTGAGCTATTAGGTGGATTTTTCTAAGCGTTGCCATGCCATTCTTGATCAACACGTTTTACTATAAGATAGAGGCGGGCGCGATACCTTTGGAATTCGTAGAAAGTTGGGCAGCTAAGTTGTAACTTGTTTCGTCTGATTCGACAACCGAACACTACGGAATCGCTTGATGGATTGCTTCATAAGCGGGCAATGCCCGTTCGGCGGCCCTACAAATGAAATTGGCTATTGTACCTTGACTAAGTGATACATTGTATATTTTGGAAAAGAAATCTTGCGACCACTCGAACGGCAAGGGTTGATATTGCTTTGACAAACGGCTAAACGCTGTATATTCGGCCATATTGAACATGATTGTCAACCCCTTGTGGAAAATCCGCTACTTGGCAATTACCACTACTTTAACGTTGTGCCTTTGTGGTTGGGTTGCCCACCAACGGGTTTATCGCTCTTTGGGCGTAGGCTTTGATTTTTGCGGGACAGATCGTTTTATGACTTGCTTTACTCATTTTTACGAACAATTACGCGTATTGACTTTAATTTTTTTTCATTATCCCCTAACCCTTCTCCTTTGTTTCCATGAAAAGACGACTCTTTTTACTGATCGGACAATCCAACATGGCGGGATTTGGCCCCCTACACCAAGTTCAGCCCATCCGAGACCCACGAATTGAAGTATTCCGTGGCGGTCAATTTTTGGAGGCCATCGAGCCACTACACCAAGATCACATCCGCAACGGCATTGGTTTGGGGATGAGTTTTGCCAAGGTTTTAGCAGATACCTACATCACCGACCGCATTGGATTGATCCCTTGTGCCGTATCGGGGACGTCCATCAGGCGTTGGACTCCGGGGGCAGACCTCTACCAACGTGCCCTCCGCATCAGCCGCATGGCTCTTCAACATGGCGAGCTGCAAGGAATACTATGGCTACAAGGCGAGGCCGATGCCTCCACCAAGACCTCCGTTAAACAACATGCTGCGCGTTTTATCGAGATGGTTCATCAACTTAGAACCGACTTAAACGCGACGGAACTCCCCTTCTTGAGTGGTGGTTTGGGCGATTTTTTGGCAGAATTCCCGCCTTGCCGCCGCTACAACTTGATAAATCTACAGTATGAATCTGCCAAGTTGTCGTATTACACTTTTGTTTCCGCCACGAGCCTCAAGCATATGGGAGATGGTGTACATTACGATGCGCCTTCGCTTAGAATATTAGGCGAACGATTTGCACATGCCTATTTAACGCATTTCCCGCAAAGGTGAACAGAAATCTTACTTTCTGCCAAAATCAACCCCGTATTGTACCAAAACAAAATTCCTACAAACCTTCCGCTTGAAGCATGGTATTGTTATCTTGCAACATCACCCATAACGAACCATCAACGAACATGCACACCTTCACGGCAGAATTGATCCGCCCGGATGATCCGGGGACATGGACTTTCATTGTGATGCCCTTCAATGTTGAAGAGACCTATGGCGTGCGTTCGCAGTTTAAGGTTCGTGGAACTATTGATGAGGTCGAATTTGCAGGAACATTGATGCCCAGAGGTGATGGAACACATTTTTTGGTGGTCAAGCAAACCCTTCGGGAAAAAATTGGGAAAGAAAAAGGGGATTCCGTATCGGTCTTCTTGGAACCCGACACCGGCACGCGAGAAGTTTTGATCCCATCGGACGTGGAATTGGCACTAAGGCTTAAGCCAGAAGCATTGACAAAATTTACTGCACTCTCTTATAGCCACAAAAAAGAATATATAGACTGGATAGAAAGTGCAAAACGTGCCAAAACCCGCCAAAACCGCATCCTCAAAATGCTTGAAAAACTTGAACTTACCGCAAAATAAGGATTTATCGCCAATGCCTCCCCACACTGTCTTTACACTTTTTCGGACCATTTTTGGACTGTGTACCTTATTGCTATTTTTGGGTATTCGTCCGATGAACCGTCCACAGCCATACGTCATGCTCTTGGGGATTGCGCAAGACGCCGGATATCCGCAGGCTGGATGTGAAAAATCCTGTTGCAAACCTTATTGGCAAGGCAAAGCCAAACGACAACTTGTCACATCATTGGCCTTGATAGACCCAATCCATCAGAAAGCCTTTTTGATAGATGCAACACCCGATTTTCCCGCCCAGCTTCAACTACTGCGCCGCGAGGTACGCCAAACCGAGCCTTGGCTACCAGATGGGATTCTCCTCACCCATGCCCACTTTGGGCACTATGCCGGACTTCTTCATCTGGGGCGAGAAGCCATTGGCGCAAAGGCTGTTCCCGTTTTTGCCCTGCCCAAAATGCGCCGATTCTTGGCAAGCAATGGCCCTTGGGAACAATTGGTGAGCCTCAAAAACATCGTTCTCCGCCCTTTACAAGCAGATTCGAGTCTTACCCTTAGCAACGGCCTTAAGGTTCGCCCCATTTTGGTTCCACACCGAGACGAATACAGCGAAACCGTTGGTTTTCGGATAGAAGGCCTTAACCGTAAGCTATTGTTTATTCCAGATATAGACAAATGGAGCAAATGGAACCACCACTTGAAAGAACAACTTGCGGCGGTGGATTATGCCTTACTGGATGGAACGTTTTACCAAAATGGTGAACTGCCAAACCGAGACATGAGCGAGGTTCCTCATCCCTTTGTAGCCGAAACCATGCAACTTTTATCCGCCGCACCATTACAAGAACGGCAGAAGGTCTTCTTCATCCATCTAAACCATACCAATCCGCTATTGCGCGACTCGAAAGCAAAATCGGCCATCAGACGAGCGGGTTTTGGTCTTGGGTATGAACGTCAACGTTTTTCACTCTAATGAACCACTTATATATTGACCCAAGCCACTTAAAAGCCCTCTTAATTGATTTGGATGGTGTATTGGTTGATTCTGAACCCCTGCATGTTGAAGCGGACAAAGTGGCCTTCGCTCATTTTGGTTTAAAAGTGCCAGCCCATGAATTTGCCACATTCACGGGTGTTCCGGGCGAAATCGTTTTCCAAAATATGGTGGCGCGATATGGGCAGGGAAATATCATACCCGAACAAATGTTTGAATATAAAAAACAATGGTTTAAGGAAAAAATACACAGCCTCCAACTTTTTCCTGAAGTTAATGATTTTTTAGCTTTGGCCAAATCTATCGGGCTTAGTACCTGCCTCGTAACGTCATCAGACCGTTTATACCAAGCATATATTTTCGAGCGATTTGGTCTTTCTCCCTTTTTTGATACTGTCGTAACCATCGAAGATGTTCAACGAGGGAAGCCCAACCCAGACCCCTATTTACTTGGTGCAGAGCGGTTGCGTCTCCCACCTCAGAATTGCTTGGTCATCGAAGATGCGCCTTCAGGAATTGCGGCGGGTAAGGCTGCAGGTTGTCTTGTTGCGGCCTTAGCAACAACTCACCAAAGAACGACTTTGCAAAAAACCTCGCCCACTTTTCTTTTCGATAACCTTAAAGAATTGGCCAAATACCTGACCGAAACAAATTGAAACATTAAAATTCACATTTTGTAAGCCCTTCCAGAATACCACAAGCGTTTGACACAGCTTTTACCTTCGCCTTAGTTTCCTTTAATTGAAAACGTTTCCAAGGTATTCTAAAAGTTGTACTTGTGCCTTGGTCAAAGTTGCCTCACGGCTGCGTTTGGAAAAGTTTTGAGTTTCTAATCTTATCCAATTGACAAAATGAACTTTTAGAACGTCTTTAATATTAAGATATCAGGTATTTACGATCAAAAATCAAGGTTTTAAGCATGAGTAAAACGATTATTGGATTGGGAGAACTCTTATGGGATGTTTTTTCAGATGGACGCCGTCCGGGAGGTGCACCTGCCAATGTCGCCTTTCACGCGCAACAACTGGGAAATCATGGTATAGTCGCAAGTCGTATTGGGGCGGATGAAGACGGGCAAAAACTTTCGATATGGTTACACGAAAAGGGCTTAAACATAGCCTTTCTCCAATGTGATGAAGACCATGCAACTGGAACGGTGTTTGTTCAGATCGTGGACGGCGAGCCAGAATACACCATTACCGAGAATGTGGCTTGGGATTTTATGGCTTATACGCCCGAATGGTCTCGACTTGCAAAAACAGCCAATGCCGTTTGTTTTGCAACACTTGCCCAACGCAACCCTACTTCCGCAGAAACCATCCACCGTTTTCTTGCAGAAGTGCCTAACGATTGTCTTAAGGTGATGGATGTAAATATGCGTCAACCATTTTTCAACAAATCCGTTTTGCATGCCTCGCTGCCTTTTGCAGATGTACTCAAACTGAATGCAGATGAGAAAAAGGCGATTGGCCTGATATTTGGTGTTTCGGATCCTCACAAATGGCTCCTCGAACATTTTAGGATTTCGTGGATTTGCCAAACACATGGAAAAGATGGAGCAGAGTTAATCACAAAGGACGCAAGTTGGTTTGTAAAAGGTGAATCCGTGGATGTTTCTAACGGGGATGCAGTGGGTGTTGGGGATGCTTTCTTAGCCGCGCTAACAACGGCAATCCTCCGAAAGGACGCACCAGAACAAGCCCTCCAATTTGCCAACCGATATGCCGCAAAAGTGGCAACCTTTAAAGGTGCAATGCCTGTTTTTTTCCTTGACTAACCTCATAATTCGCAATATTTTCTCGTCCCCCATACCATGCCCTCAACTGATGTCCTCGAACCGATAATAAAAGACTCGGTACTCCAAGCGCGTATCCAGAAGTATTTTCCGGATTTTATCACCGCCTACCGTTCACTGTACCCTACCGCAAGCCAAGACCGAATTAACGCTTTGCTCAAGGTTGTTGAACGTGCCTACTTTGATCGTCCGGATGACCTAAAAGCCTTAGATATCCTTCGCGAAAAAGCGCCCGATTGGTTCACCGAAAATGGCATGGTGGGCATGATGCTTTATGTAGATCACTTTGCTGGTGACCTGCAAGGACTAAATGAACGACTTACTTACCTTGAAGAATTAGGAATCACCTACCTTCATCTTATGCCTTTGCTTATGCCACGAGAAGGTGAAAATGATGGTGGATACGCCGTGATGGATTATCGAAAGGTAAATCCTCGACTTGGAACTATGCACGACCTTAAGCAATTAGCCGAAAAGCTACGCGAACGAGGCATGGTTTTGGTTATAGATTTTGTGATGAACCACACCGCTAAAGAACACGTATGGGCGCAAAAAGCCACAACCGGAGATCCTTTCTATCAAAACTTTTACCGGATGTTTTCGGACAGGAGACAGCCCGATGTGTATGAACAAACACTCCCAGAGGTGTTTCCAGACTTTGCTCCGGGAAACTTCACTTGGAACGAACCTTCCAAAAAATGGGTCTGGACAACATTTAATGACTATCAATGGGATCTGAACTACGAAAATCCAGACGTTTTTGAGGCGATGCTTGGCGAAATGCTGTTTTTGGCAAATCAAGGGGTAGATGTGCTACGGTTGGATGCCGTGCCTTTTTTATGGAAAAAGATTGGGACAAATTCTCAAAACCAACCGGAAGTGGTTCAACTTCTCGCCGCATTTAAAGCATTGGTGCGGATCGCTGCCCCCGGTGTCTTGTTTAAATCGGAAGCGATTGTTGCTCCAGAAGACATTATTAAGTATTTGGGAAGTGGCGGATTTGAAGGCAAGGTTTGTGAATTAGGATACAATGCCACCTTAATGAACCACTTGTGGCACGCATTGGCCTCCAAAAATACCCGCCTGCTCTACACAACCTTATCCGGTTTACCCAAACTTCCGGCGTCCTCTTCTTGGCTAAATTATATCCGTTGCCACGACGACATCGGATGGGGTATTTCGGATGAAAATGCGGCAGCAGTACACCAAAATGGACGCGATACCCGCAATTTCTGCACCAACTTTTATTCGGGCATTCTGCCCCAAAGTTATTCAGAGGGGTACGCTTTTCAAAGAGATCGCAATACGGGAGAAGCCCGTATTTCAGGCACAGCAGCCGCACTTTCTGGACTCCAAAAGGCCCAAATAGAAGCCGACCCTGCAAACATTGAAACGGCCATCAAACGGCTGCATCTATTAAATGGGGTCATCTTTTTTATGAAAGGAATCCCTCTTTTGTACTCCGGTGACGAAGTAGGACAACTGAATGACTACGCCTATCTCACTGATCCTTTGAAAGCCTTAGACAACCGATGGGTGCATCGTCCACTCATGAACTGGACCAAAGCCGGATTACGAAAACGCAAAGGAACCGTAGAAAACCGCCTTTTTGAGCGCCACCAGACCTTGATTCAGGCCCGTAAATCCCAGCCTATTTTAAATGGTCGGAACCCAGAAGAATTGGTCTTCGTCCAGAATGACGCCCTGTTTCTTGCAGAGCGCAATGATGAGCAAGGCGCACGATGCTTATTGGTTGCAAACTTTAGTAACAAAACCCAAGTCGTTCCACTTAATCGCCTGCCTCTCATTTGGCAGGATGGGACTTGTGCCGATCTTATCAGCAAAACCGATTTTCATTTCGCTGCGGGTCATTTGGTTATAGGGGCTTACGATGTTTATTGGCTCACGCCCGAAACGGCTTTCGATGCAGTGGACTACATCAAGATGCCCATTGATGTCCATGTAGAGACTAACCATGGCGAAGAAGTTTGGATTGCTGGCTCGAATGGTGCATTAGGAAATTGGGAACTAACCCACGCCAAACAATGTAATTCCAAGAACTATCCTTGGTGGCATACGGAGGTAAGTGTACCTTTTGGGGAGGCTTTTTGTTTTCGATGGGTACGGGTGAAAGACAACCAAATTATCCAATGGGGCCCCACGCTCTTCCATCGTCTTGCGGGTTTTGTTGGCTAATTAACTTGGTAAAGGCGTGGCTTTAGCCCTATTTTGGTTGAAAATGTATTCTTAACCCATAGCGACTATTTGTGAAGCCTGATTCCTCCGCCAAAACCGAACTTGTATGGGATCGCCGTGCGCGTTTTGCGCTCTGGTTGATGGAACATACCAAGGAACCTGTTTTTATCACCGGACGTGCCGGAACGGGAAAGTCCACGTTGTTGCAGTATTTCCGGAAAACCACCTCCAAAAGAGTGGCTATCTTGGCTCCTACGGGATTGGCCGCAATTAATGTGATGGGCCAGACCATCCATTCTTTTTTTCGATTCCCATCCAGAATGATTACGGAGGATGCCATTAAGCGCCTCTGGGGGAACCAAGTCATCCGAAAAATAGACCTGCTGATCATTGATGAAGTTTCGATGGTGCGTGCGGATCTGTTGGATGGTATTCATAAAGCCCTCCAGATCAACCGTAAAAATGAGTTGCTTTTTGGTGGGGTTCAGGTGGTTTTTTTTGGCGATCTCTTTCAACTTCCTCCAGTGGTCAGTCGTGCGGAAGAATCCTTGATGCAATCCTATTACCCCACGCCCTATTTTTTCAGCGCACATGTTTTTAAGGAAGTCAAGCCCATTCAGATCGAATTAACGATGGTTCATCGCCAAAAAGAGGAGATTTTTTTGGACTTATTGAATCAAGTGCGAGAAGACCGATTAACCGAACAAGGATTGCAATTCCTAAATGATCGTGTTCTAAAACAGGCCAAATTGCCAGACGATTATTTGGTCTTGACAACGGTAAATGAAAAGGCAAGACGCATCAACGAAGACCGCTTAAAGGCATTAAAAACGCCACCCTTCACCTACATTGCACATACCGACGGTGAATTTAATGAACGAGATTACCCCACCGAGTCCGAATTAACCCTTAAAGTGGGTGCACGGGTCATGTTTCTTCGGAACGATCCCGATGGAATGTATGTTAATGGCACGCTCGGAACTGTAGAATACCTGAAAGAAGACCTCATCCGAATCGAAACCGATGAAGGTGATCAAGTGGAAGTGGGTCCAGAAAAGTGGGAGAACGCACGGTATTATTTTGATGCTGAGGAAAACAAGGTGCAATCCGAAACCATAGGAACGTTCACCCAATATCCGCTAAAGCTCGCTTACGCCATTACAATCCACAAAAGCCAAGGACAAACGTTTGATAAAGTGGCTATTGATTTGGACAGAGGCGCATTCACACATGGCCAAACCTATGTTGCCCTGAGCCGATGCCGTACCTTGGAGGGTGTTTTGCTCACGCGTGCCGTCCGGCCAAGCGACATTTTGTTTGATCCTGCGATTTACGAAGCACAGCAATCTTTTCAATCCGGTGCAACTGTTTATCAAGAATATGTGGCCAAATTCAAAGAGGCCAAAAACCAATTGTCAAAGGGAGATTCGGCATATGTCATTGCCAATAGGCTTAAATTGCCCGTTGCGACAGTCCAACAAATCGAACGAGACCGTGTATAAAAAAAGCCCCCAAACAACTTGGAGGCTTAAATAAAACCGATTTTACAACGGCCAAGTCCTTATTTCACAAAGGCATGTGCGATCTCCGTGACAATTTTGTCGTAGGGGTTGCGTTGGTTGGCCGGATACACAATTTCAAAACTCTTGATGTAGTCATAGGCCATTCCCGGAACGGTATTCGCTTTTACAAGAATCGTTTTGCGGTAAAAGATTCGTCCATCATCTTGAAAGCCCGAAACAACAATGAAGGTCGGCTTGACCCTCTTAAGTGTAACTCGACGCCCTTCTGTGGCCATAAACAACTGTTCTTGTAAAACGGTATCGGTGCGCATAACCACGCTTCCCCAAGTGGTGTACTCCGCCAGTCCATCGGCAGAGCGGTAAGACTGCCCATCCCCATTTGTTGGGGGCGGATCTGCAATCATGGCCGCTGGGTATTTGATGCTGTAATTAAAGCGTGCATTTGAGTACATTCTTGTAAGTTGGGCCATGCTGATAGAGGCGCCAAATACAAAAAATACCAACATAAAAAAGATTTTCCGTGTCATCATGGTCTTTATTGGTCTGTTATTGTTGAGGTGAAGGTAAAAGGTACTGATAATATAAAGGTACTGATAATATAAGAAGCAATCTGCGTGCCTTAAATCAAGAATCACCAAACTTATTTTGGCAACTCGGAATTTTGCACCTTTGATTCAGCATCTAAAATTTTAATAAAGTCTGTTTTATCAAGCACTTGGATACATAAATCAAGAACGACATCTTTCACCATAAAATAATCGGTATTATACGTTGAAAAAGCCATTATACTGATGTTCGCTTGTGCAAGTGGAGACAAAACCGAAGACAAGATACCGATTTCATCGAAATTGAACGGCCCAACGAATTGAAACATCCGCCAGCCAGTTTCCGCTTTTCCACCTTCAGGTGCATGGCCTTCCAGACAAATCAGTGATACCTCCTCCGCTGTAATACTCCAAGTAGTAACCCCTTCTTGAGGATGAATAAGTTCTGCGGGCATCTTCCAGCCTGGGGGATATTGTACGATCTCATAGCACTTAGGTAGGAGACGCAAGGTAATTCTTTGCCGCATCAAGGATTGTCTTTCAGGTTAACGAGATCAAACTCATCATTGGGATTGATGGGGTCAGCCAAAATAAGGGTTCGGACTTCACCCGCCGCAATGGTTATGGTCTTACTTGTAAAGTTGCGGCTTGGGTTCAAGATAACAAGGTTATACTTTCCCGGATCAACAGTTTTGTATGGTACGATGGTTTTAAACCCAACATTTCCTGCCCAAATCAAAACCGACTCAAAGTCTGCACCTTCTGGTGCTAAAAATAAACTATATTGTAGGGTGGTAGATTTAGCTCCCAAAACGAAGCGAACCATTGCTTTGCTTGTTGGCGGTGTTTGTGTCGTCTCGTTTATTGATAAGAGTTCTGCCGATTCTGCCCTTCCGAGCAAGAGCCAAAACAGGTTTTCGTCTTTGGAAAAGGTTTGCTGTTTTTCGGAAATGGGTGTTGTCCCTCCTTGACGATACATCCCTATGGATTGCCTTGAATTTGTTTTAACCTGAAATGAGGCCGATCTTGCTTGGTAGTTCAAGTTTGCCGCAACCTCTGCACTCCCATTTTTTACGGATAGCAGGGGGACATCCGAGAGACCATTGTAAACACGGATCGTCGCGTAATCCGTTGTTACCGGGTCTCCTCCATCACAACCAAAGTGGATGCCTAAAATAAGAAAGACGATAAAGAAGTTTAATGTACGCATAAGTGATTTGTGCTTGAGGATAGAATAATCAGTTGTTGAATAATTGCGATAAAAGTAAATATACATTCCCCGCATCACAAAACCCATAATAAAAGGTATGTCGTATTTTTTACCGATTCAACGGATATTACGCTTGGTTGTATCGCTCCTCCTAAGAACCGCTTGGCTTTCTATTCGCCTGAAGTTTCATCCAGTGGACGAGCGGCGGCGAATCGCTTACACGGAAATCACCAAAACGGCACGGCGGTTATGCCGCATCTTGAACATTGAAGTACGACTTACAAACGAGCCTCCAGACGTGCAAAAAGGTCTGGTGGTGAGCAATCATTTGGGGTATATAGACATGTTGGTACTTGCCTCGGTTTGGCCGGCATGTTTTGTAGCCCGACACACCTTAGAACATGAATTTCTCTTTGGTTGGATTTCCAGCACCTTTCAGACCATTTTTGTAAACCGAGAACGGAAAACCGCTACGGAACACTTCGTCCGAGAAGTTCAGGGGCGGCTAAAAGAAGGTTATCGGGTTTTGGTTTTTCCAGAAGGCCGTGCCACTTTGGGCGATACGGTTTACCCCTTCAAAACAGGTGCTTTTGAGGCCGTGTCTGGAACGGACTTGTCTATCGTTCCTATTTACATGGGCTTACATCAAATAGACGGAGAAAAGCCCTTTGGAAATAGCCGATGGAAAATTTGCTGGCACGCCCCTATGCCTATTTTCAAACACATTTGGCGCTTACTTTCAATCAAAAAAACGGTTTTTGAGATTACATTCGCCAATCCTTTTTCGGCGAATGGGCACAACCGCAAGACCGCCTCGATCGAAGCCAGAAAGTGCATTCTGTCTCTTTTCGAAGAACACCACTTCCGCCTTGGCGCACCAGATTGGGCCATCAACCGAGCAGGTACGCCTCCCATCAAACTAACTGATCTGCCTTAAACTGTGTAGGATCAAAAGTTGGCTCTGGATAACGCGGCTTCATTTTTTCCAAGGCATCGCGCAGGATTTGACTAACGACCAATGTACGGAACCATTTGTGTTCAGCAGGAACCACATACCAAGGGGCTTGTTCCGTCGAGCAACGGCTAAGGGCCAATTCATACGACCGCATATATTTATCCCACAATTTGCGCTCCTCCAAATCTGCTGGATTGAACTTCCAGTGTTTTTTAGGGTCTTCTAATCGCTCCTTAAACTGCGCTAATTGATACGCGGGCGAGATGTGGAGCATGATTTTAACCACCTTTGTACCATGTTCATGTAGTAGGCGTTCAAAATCGTTGATTTGGCCATAGCGTTTTTTGATGAGCTTTTCGGACGCCCAGCCATGCACGCGCACAATTAGCACATCCTCGTAGTGTGAGCGGTTAAAGATCGTAATGTGTCCTTTTTGTGGCGTTTTTTGGTGGATCCGCCACAAGAAATCATGGGATTTTTCTTCCTCAGTAGGCGCTTTAAAGCTCTGAACCAGAACTCCTTGTGGATTTAGACCATTGGTGATGGCTTTGATGGTACTGTCCTTTCCGGCAGCATCCATCGCCTGAATCACCAACAAGACAGACCTTTTGTCTTCCGCATATAAACGGGTTTGAAGTTCGTCTATCGCTTCGATGTTTTCTGCCAATTTAGCCAAGGCATTTTCCTTCTCGAAGTCCAAGGTATCGGCAGGATTTCTTTTTTTGAGCGACAGTTTTTTATCCGGTGCTACACGGTAGAGGTCGTAGAAGGCCATATTTTTTGGATTAGAAATGAAAATATTGTATTTTTGTTGCTTGTTGAAACTACAAAAATACATGCCATATGCAAAGTTCATTTTTCTTGTTTGTCTTCCTTATCTCCTTTTTAGGAAGCCCTAATAACTTACCATACACAAACGAGGTTGTCGAAGATTTTTCCGCACTATATGATTCCTATCAGGTATCTGGGTCCTTTTTGCTTTATGACTTACGAAAAAACGAATACACCGTCTATAACAAATCTCTTTGCGAAAAAAGTTTTTTACCAGCCTCCACGTTCAAGATTCCCAATACTTTAATTGCTTTAGAAAATGGGGTTGTTCAAGACGAAAACACCGTTTTCAAGTGGGATGGCGTAAAGAGAAGCATAGAAAACTGGAACCAAGACACGTCCTTGCAAATGGCTTTCCAAAACTCAACCGTTTGGTATTATCAAAAAATTGCACGAGAAGTGGGCTTCGTAAAAATGAACCATTGGTTGCAAAAGCTGAACTATGGCAACCGCATTATGGATGGACAATTAGACCGCTTCTGGTTAGATGGAAATATTCGAATCTCGCAGTACCAGCAAATTGACTTTATTAGACGGTTACACCTAAATCAATTACCGGTTTCTACGAAGAGTGTAAGTGTTCTCAAAAAAATTATGGTGAGGAAAGAAACTCCATCTTACACTTACCGCGCAAAAACTGGCTGGTCTGATCGGAATGGTAAGTCGTTAGGTTGGTTTGTCGGCTATGTCACCAAGGGGGAAGAGGCATATCTTTTTGCAAATCGTGTGGATGGAACGCCGGAAAATGCAAAATTTGGTGCCTCAAGAATAGAAATTGCTGAAACGATCTTGAAACAAAAAGGGATTTTGCCCCAGTAAGAGTCTCAAGTGGCTTATAAAAACACTTTATTGCAATCTAATACCAATTAGGAATTAAGCACATGCTTGATCCATCAACGCTTGCAATCCTTTTGGTGTCGAAAGGTTGAAAACGAGTAACTTGTGGGCAGTAATTTCCCTAATTGGTATAAGGCGTTTTTTTATTCCCCTATTGCGATTGTTGGCGTACATATTGCGCGCCATCGGAATTTAATACCATCCAATCGAAGTTGAAGCCCAATCAACCCATTATCAATTATCCCTTCTCCATAATCCATTCTTCAATGGTTTAATTGCACAATACATATTTATGAAATCCTCAAAGAATGGCTACTTTAGCAATTTCAGTGTAGTATTTTATTAGACGTTCCTTTTAATTCCTCAAATATGTCTGCACATGAAACAAACAATTTCATCATTAAAATTGTCACTATTTAGTGCCTTTTTAATTCTACTATTTCTTATACCAGGCCCAGTCTGGTCGCAGTCTAATACACCAGACTGGGTTAGGTTGATGCGCACTAAAAACGCGAATGTTCTTGAGGTGATGCGTCTTCGGGATGCATGGTGCGAAACCCGCGAATGTGAACAACGGGAAGGCTTTGAGTCCGAAGAGGGTGGAGATGATGCGTGGAACCAAGAATTTGAACGCTGGATTCGGAAAGTAAAACCAATCACACCGCAGGGGTATCAAACCAGACCTGATTATAAAATACGTGAGCAACAAGATCGCCAATACTTAGACCGTTTTCGACAAGCCCAAAATGCGATGAGTAAAACGGGGAGCGGGACTTGGGAATCCGTTGGGCCGTTTCGAACAGACCAAGAAGCTTCTGCAAATGCAGGAAATCCGGGATCTGGGCATCTTTATGTGACACGTCGCGCTCCAGAGAATGCCAATGTGGTGTATGCAGGATGTGCAAACTGCGGTGTTTGGAAAACGACGGATGGAGGTGCCAACTGGTCTTTGCTCACGAAAGATGAATTGGTGACAGAAGTCTATGCAATGGCAGTTGTAGATGCCAATACGGTTTATTTTGGTAATCGTCGGGATCAAAAAATATATAAAACGACCAATGGCGGTTCGAGTTGGACAAAGTTGGGTGGTACTACTTTTTCTGACGCTGATGTTTCTTTTCAAGATATTGTTGCGGGAAATACTTCTACAAACCTGCTCGTTGCAGCAACAAGCGGAGGGCTTTTCCGTTCTGCAGATGGGGGTAGTAACTGGACCCGCATTATGGGGGGAGACTGGCAAGAAGTTGAGTTCAAACCGGGGGATGACAATACCGTGTATGCCGTCCGGGTTTCCAATAACCATACAGAGTTTTGGAAATCTACTGATGCCGGACTGACTTTTTTGGTTCAAGCAAATGGCTGGCCGGGCATTGGCAGTGCAACCAATCTATCTGGATTTTCTGCCTTTGCCAATGGAGGCAGTTCTACCATTCAATTTGCTTCAGACCCCGAATTAGGTTCTGGTAGCAATACTGATTTTACCATTGAAATGCGGGTTCGACAAAATGAATACACGTATTGGAGTACTTTCTTGGGGAATGTCTGGTGGTATGGGCGTAACACGAAAGGCATGGCAATCGGCGTTGGTGGAGGTGGTGGTTTGCAATTTCAGATTGCCGATGGTACAACACGGATAAATCTAAGTACCTCTCACATAGCTGATGGCGAATGGCATCAAATCGCTGTGGTTTATCGCGCAACTGGGCAAAAAGAACTATGGCTGGATGGGACTTTGGCGGCTTCCTCCAGCACCAACATTACCACGGCAACCAATTCAACCGATCCTTTACGGATGTTTGCTTTTGGGGCAGGGCACGACCTCAATGCAGATATTGCGCAACTCCGTATTTGGAATACAGCCCTGTCCTCCTCAACGCTGAACAACTATTGGAATATAAACGTACCAAGCGACCACCCCAATTATGCCAACCTGTTGCATGAATGGCGGTTTACAGAAGGGAGTGGAACGACCATTGGTGATAGCAAAGGCACGAATACAGGAACGGCGAGCGGAGCGGGTTCTTCTTGGCTGACCAACCAAGCGATGACCCGTATAACCGAATCTTTTGATAACGCAGGTGACGAGCAAAAAAGAACCGAAATTGCCGTAACACCTGCAGATCCAAATCGGGTTTATGCTTTGCTTTCTGGCGAAATGAATGGTGGCTCGGGCTTGGTGGGGGTGTATCGTAGCGATGATGGCGGCGTAACGTGGACACATAAATGCTGTGGAACAGGCCCTGGTGGAGCTGCATCCAGTAGCAATCCCAATATCCTAAGTTATGCAGGAGATGGCGTGGAAGAAGGAGGGCAATATTACTATGATTTAACGCTTGGGGTCTCTCCAACCAATGCGGATGAGGTTTATACAGGTGGGATTGCGGTTTGGAAGTCCACCAATGGCGGTAGTTCTTTCTCAAATTTAATGGGACGCTGGTACTGGATCGCAAGTCAACCCGATAAATATATCCATGCAGACGTACATGACATTAACATCTATCCCGATGGAAGTATCTGGGTGGCCTGTGATGGTGGCGCTTTTTATTCGCCCGATAACGGCGCGACCTTCCGCCAACGGCATAATGGCATTCAAGCTTCTGACTTTTGGGGTTTTGCCATTCATCCATTTAACAATGAAGTTATGATTGGTGGGACCTACCACAATGGAACCCTAATGAAAGATGGGGCAACTTTTGATGGTGGTTGGGTGCATGTCGGCGGCGGAGATGACTACTTTGGTGCAGCCAGCCCGATTGATGACCGTACCCTTTTTGCTCGAAACCTCACCCGTTATAAACTCTCTGGGATTCGCTTAGATGGCTGGGATGGCTTTTCGGTGGCCAAAACCATGAACCAAGGCGCTTCGGCGATGAATTCTTCTAATCTTGCCTTTAAGCCTAATTGTGGGCAATGCTTCTATTTGGGGTCTAGTGATGAAATTTGGTACACATCTGACAATGGGGTGAGTTTTTCTCTGGTAAAAGATTTTGGCAATGGATATAATGTCACCCGAATTGAGGTGGCGTATGCCAATGCAAACGTTATCTATGCGGCACAATATGGGGCGTATAATAATAATAACCGTAAACTGTGGCGTTCGGATGACGGCGGTCAAAACTGGATAGACATTACCCCTACAACAGCGGTAGGTGGTCTCGATAACGCTGGGTTTGATTTTGTAGTAGATGCACAAGATGCCAATACCATATGGCTCACCAAGCACCATCAATATGGATGGGATTATTATAATGGGGTCAAAGTGTATAAGTCTAGCAATGGCGGGGTTTCATGGACAAATTGGACGACTTCAACCTTAGATAATCAATATATCTACAGCATTGTTCATCAACGTGGCTCCAACGGTGGGGTTTATATCGGAACAGACAAAACGGTTTATTATCGCAATAACAGCATGAGCGATTGGGTGCAATATAGCAATGGCTTGCCGGCGATTACCCCTGTTCGGTACTTAGGAATTGATTATCGAAATGGAAAACTGGTGACTGCAACGTATGGGCGTAGTGTCTATCGGGCAGACCTATACGAAGCATCCGCTGTTCAAGCCGGACTTGCTGTTGCAGAGACGACCAGTAATTGCGCTCGTGATTCCTTCACAATCTATGACCAATCGGTTGCAAGTGCTTCTGCCACCCGTTCATGGACCTTCTCGGACGGTAACCCCGGAACCTCGGATGCCCTGAATCCTACAGTTGCTTTTAGTTCGAGTGGGTCTAAGAATGTAAGTTTATCGGTGACAGAAAATGGGCAAACCAGCCATTATACTGCTAACGGTTTACTGACGATTACGGATGGATGTGCTGTCGAAGCCTTACCTGTGAATGCCCTTAGCCTAAGCACCACCAGTAGCTATGCCACAACCGCTCCCCTCAACCAAACCACGAATACCATTACCTTAATGGGATGGATTAAGCCGAATGGCCAACAAGCATCAAATGCTGGCTTGATTTTCTCTGGCAGTGGCGGGGCAACGGGCTTGAACTTGCGAGGCGCAACATCCAGCCAAAGTGAATTGGGCTATCATTGGGCAGATGGCTCAGGGAGCTATAATTTTTCATCTGGCTTACAGGTTCCAGTCAACAAATGGTCTCATGTTGCTCTGGTCGTCAATGGAACCTCGGCAAAACTCTATCTCAATGGAAAAGCAGCTACACGAACTGCAACCCATAATGCCGTAAACTTCTCCAGCGGCTTTAATTTGGGGAATGATCGTGGCAGTTCCAGCCGTACTTTCAAAGGGCTAATGGAAGAGGTTCGGATTTACAATCGGGCCTTAAGCCAAGAGGAAATCCGAGAACGAATGTACTTAACAGGCAATGTGGGCAGCGATGCCAACTTGGTTTCTTACTATCAGTTTAACGAAAGCTCCGGCAAAGTGATGGATCGTATTGGAACGGCGCATGCCACCTTGAACGGTTCAGCAAGCCGAGCCAGTTCGGCGGCTCCTGTCGCTACGGGTGTTAGTAATCGCCAAACAGTGAGCGCAAGCGGTGTGGTATCCTTTAGTGCAACGGGGGTAACCATTGACTTCCCATCCGGTGGTACTTTACCAAATGGGGAAATTGCCGTTTCCCGTTTGGACGCCGCACCAAATGTAGATACGGGCATTAGCACAAAAAGCCGCAGTTATTGGGTTATCGAAAACTTCGGTACAAATGCAAGTTTTACGAATCTAAATAGCATCACCTTCTCGAATATCGGCAATGTAACCGCCTCGGACGTAGCCACCCCTAATCGCTTTAAGCTCTATAAACGAGATTCTCGCGCCGATGATAATACGTGGACGTTGGTCGGAACGGGAACTTCAGCGATTGCGGGTTCGGATGGGAGCGTAACTTTTGGCAGTTTAAGTATAACGTCTTTTAGCCAGTTTTTGATTACAAACGAGGAAGGCACCTCGCTGCCGATCACCTTGGCCGCATTTCAGGTTGCAGCCACAACAAATCATGAAGTGAGCGCAACTTGGGCGACACATTCCGAGACAAAAACAGACCACTACATTCTGGAGCGAAGCAAAGACCAAAATGATTGGGAAAAAGTTGCGACATTGCCTGCTAAAGGGGAATCTGGAACGATCCAAAATTATGAACTTCGCGATCCCATGCCGAGAAAAGGAACCACGTGGTATCGGCTCAAAACCATGAACCGCGACGGCTCAAACCAATTCAGTAGTATTCAAGAACTCAATCTGGAGACATTGGGCTTCGACTTGGCGACCTATCCAAATCCGGCACCGCGTAATACGGGTCTCAACATTGCCAATGGAATGGCCGGTACGGCAACCTTCACGCTTTACGATGTGCAAGGAAGAAAAGTAAAAACAGTTCTTGTAGAAGACCGATCGGAGATGAACATTGCCGATTTGCCCGCCGGAATGTATTTCTGGATGGCGCAAACCAAATCGAAAATCAAGACCGGAAGAATTGTAGTCGAATAACGGAAATAAAAAGGGAGGCTTTTGCGACTTTCTATACCGCTGCTTGACCTCCCTTTTTTATCACTTCAGTTTGCACAATGAATCTAACATGTGCTTATCTTTGCAGGTACGGTTTCTTCTTTAGAGCCTTTAACCAAAACATTTCTAATCTTGCAAAAATCAAGCACCATGAATAATAGATTTTCCTACCATTATCTTGTTGCCTTTGCCATACTTCTTGGATTGGCTCGGTGTGATTTTCCTCAGAACCTACCAAACAATGGTAACACGACTAAATATCCTAACGATCTTACCAATCAGAATGCGAATACTCGTGGGGAAATTGCCACGTTTATCCGAAAAACCAGCTTTAACCAAGATGTGATTCCGCAATACTTGGTCACCATTCTGATCCCAACCTATGCCGTTCACTATTATCGCATCACCTATAAAACCCTTAATAGCCAAGGCCAACTTTCGACCGCATCAGGAGCAGTCTTTATCCCATACAAAGGCAATAACGGCACATTACAAGAAAACTTCAATCTAATCTTATTAAGTCGGGGTACAATTTTCCACGACAACGAAGCCCCTTCTACCAATTTCGATGCACAAAAATTAGGTATTACATTGGCCACAACTGGCTCGATCATCATTGTACCGGACTACCAAGGGTTTGGGCAGGCGCCAGCAAACGATGTACATCCCTATCTCATCTCAGATCGCTCTGCAGACGCAGGTGTGGATATGATCCGCGCTGTAAAACAATTCTGTGCGGCAAGAAATATTGCATTGACTGGCAAACTAAAGTTAATGGGTGGATCTGAAGGCGGGTATATAACTGTCGCAACACACAAAGCAATTGAAGAACGTTACAGTGGCGAATTTAACTTGCGTGGTTCGCTACCGATTGTCGGGCCTTATGATTTAAGCACGAGTATCATGAATGATTGGCTTTCCTCAAACTCAACACGCCCCACTGCCATCTTAGCGAATTTATTGTTGGCTTACCAAGATCGTTACAAACTGCGTAATTCCTTAAACATGGTGATCAAAGAGCAATACGCAACTACGGTTTCCAGCAGTATCTTAGGTAGAAAACTATACGAGCATCAAATTAACACTTCCTTACCCAAAGTCCCCCGCGATTTACTGACGCAAGAGTTCTTGAACGATGTCTTGAATAATACGAACAACACCTTGCGGGTAGCTTTGCGCCAAAACGACTTGTTTAATTGGAAGCCAAAAGCACCTATTCATTTCTATCATTGTGCCGGAGACCCGTTGGTTTCCTACGCCAACTCCCAAAAAGCATTCGACACCATGCGTGCTCTGGGTGCAACCAATGTCACACTTACCGATCCACTACCGATTGCAGATCATGGCGCTTGTGGAACGCTGAGCATACTAAATGGCTGGGGATGGCTGGATGGGTTATAATCTATAACAGTGTAAGATGTATTGAGATTGTCTCTATTTTATAGCATGATGCGCTATCCAATATCTATGTATTACCTCAATACATCGTCAGGATAGAAAACCTGTTGGAATAATATGCCAAAAAAACGTTATTTACGGGTTTTAAATCATTAAGACATACGATCGTGTGCCTGTACACTTGCAAATGTGGGAGATCATCTTCTCCTCCATTTACGCATTCACGAACTTTCTTCCACCATTCTCGAATGGTAGGACGGCTCTTGGAAAAATCCGCCGGAGCAAGGATGACTTCGACTTGACTCAGCCACCGAGCTTCTTTTGGCCGTACAAAAGGAGGCCGCCGGCAGGCCCGTCTGCGACCAGCAGGCTTATCTGCGCTCAGTTGGCAGACCCGTCTGCCCCTTTGCAGACTTCGATCTGATTAACCCAAAACACATATTAAATGGTTACAAATTAAAGGCTGGCTCGATATTTATTTTGCTCTTAAATTATCCAAATCGCCTAAATCCTGAGGTCGCTCTACCGTTTTTTTGTTTAAACGTAGATTTTCCAAGTCTAAAAAGTGAAGGGTTATTTCTTCTACTTCAATGCTTACTTTTTCCGTCCAACAATTATCGAAAACCAAGCCCTTGCACGAGGTTATGATGTCAATCCGATTGGGAGGTTGTCCTAATTGAATAAACACTTCCGAAGCCGAAATCGGATAACGCACGGAGCATGGCGTTGGCGTTATGTTCGTCTATCCTTATCCACACATCTAAATCTTTTGTGTAACGAGGATATCCATGAAACCCAACGGCATAGCCGCCCACAATCAAGTACTGAACATCATGTTGATTCAATGCGACGATAAACTCTTTGAAATCCTTGCTCAGTACCATATTTCCATTGGTTAAATTCCGATCTAATCTCTTCAATAGCTTGCAAGCGATATGAATAAGGCTTGGATTGCCAATATGTAAAATCGTTGCCTTGTTCTTCTATTTTCCCACGTCGAACAATGGTTTTGTCCATTCTCGAAGGAAATGTATTTTCGTTATCCATTTCGTTTTTGCTAAACATTTTGATACGTTCTTTGCGCTTAAACAGCTCTACAAGCGTAAAATAAACGGCAAAGTAATTGTGTCCTTCAGCATTTTTGATAAGTGCATTGGCGTATTTATTGTTGTCTCGGAGCAACGCAGAGAAAATGATATTGGTATCTACAACAATTTTCACTCGCCTTTTATTTTGGATAGAATGCGTGCTTCATTTGCTTCCCACCAATCAGATTTAAGCTCATCTGAAAGTAGTAAAGCGCTTTGTTCTGTCATTTCACTCTCTTTTACGCCTTCATAAAAGCGAATTAGCTCTATAATACGCTGAATTTCTTTATCTGAAATGAGGGCTTTGGGAATGGTTAAAACCCAGTTTTGCCCCTGATTTACAATGGCTTGCATGTTGATTGTTGGCTAAGTTCGTTATTCTCAACGCGAAAAGATTCGTATTTGTTCCATCTTAAAAATGTGGTTTAAAACAAAAAAGCCCCGATGATTGAACACCGAAGCCTATTTATTGACGATTTTAGATTTTTGAATTGACGATTTTGGATTCAATCGAATTATTTGACGAGCAGCATTTTTTTGGTTTGGACAAAATTACCCACTTCCAAACGATACAGATAAGCACCACTTGACAAGCCTGCTGCATCAAATGAAGCGCTATATTTGCCCGCCGCTTGTACGTGATTGACCAATACTTTCACTTCACGACCGTGTAAATCATACACAGAGAGTTTTACATTGCCCAATGCCGAAAGTTGGTATTGAATCTCCGTGCTTGGGTTAAATGGGTTCGGATAATTACCGATGAGTGCCGTTTCCGTTGGAAGCGCCTCGCCTTCATTGGCGATCAATAAGCCATGCACAAACTTCGCACTGACCGCATCGCCTATCGTGACAGCATTTACCCCATCAGCCGTTAATACCCGTTGATACAGCGTGAGATTATTCCATGATTTGCCAAAAGCAGCCTTGAGTTTGTCGTTGAGTTGGGCAAAAGTAAGTTTGACACTTGTACTTGTACCTGCTTCTATATCAAAGAGTAAATTCGAGAAATCTGCCTTATCGGAGAGTTGCCATTTGTACACCAGCGGATCGCCCTCGGCATCAGTGGAAGCCATCCACGAAAAATCAACCGTCGTGTTTGTGGCACTTGCACTTGTTGTACCCCCGATAGTAACAAGAGCAGGCGTTTGTACTACTGCTTTTGAGGGCGAACGATTGAGCTTAAATACATACGTTGCGCCAGAACTGGAAGCAGAATTATTCGTTTGCGTCCCATTTACCCCAGTAGTATTGCTATCTTCTTGAAAAGCCCCAGCCACAATGGAATCCTCCGAAATCGCAACCGAATAGCCAAAATTGTCCGCTATTTCCGTATTACTGGCTTTGAGGTAATCCTGTTGTGCCCAAGCACTGCCACTACGAGTAAACGCGTAGGCTGCCCCTGAAGAAAGTGCGCTATTATCGGTTTGTGTGCCATTTACCCCTGTTGCCTTGCTGTCTTCTCCATAAGCCCCGACCACAATCGTATCCCCTGAAATGGCGACTGCGTAGCCAAACCAATCACTTACGCCTGTATTACTGGCTTTGAGATAGGCTTGTTGTGTCCAAGTCGTTCCACTACGAACAAACACGTAAGCGGCTCCAGACTCCTTTGCACTATTATCGGTTTGTGTGCCATTTACCCCTGTAGCATTGCTACCTTCAAAATAAGCCCCGACCACAATCGTATTCCCCGAAATCGCAACCGACCAGCCAAACCTATCACCTGCTTCTGTATTACTGGCTTTGAGATAGGCTTGTTGCGTCCAAGTCGTTCCACTACGAACAAACACGTAAGCGGCTCCAGACTCCTTTGCACTATTATCGGTTTGTGTGCCATTTACCCCTGTGGTATTGCTGCCTTCTCCAAAAGCCCCAACCACAATGGTATCCCCCGAAATCGCAACTGCATAGCCAAAGAGATCACTTGCTTCTGTATTACTGGCTTTGAGATAGGCTTGTTGTGTCCAAGTACTGCCACTGCGAACAAATACGTAGGCGGCTCCAGAAGCAGAAGCGCTATTATTCGATTCTGTGCCATTGACTCCTGTGGCATTGCTATCTTCTCCATTAGCCCCAACCACAATGGTATCCCCTGAAATGGCGACCGAAACGCCAAAGGCATCACCTCCTCCTGTATTACTGGCTTTGAGATAGGCTTGTTGCGTCCAAGTCGTTCCACTACGAACAAACACGTAGGCGGCTCCAGAAGTAGTTGCGCTATTATTCGATTCTGTGCCATTGACTCCTGTGGCATTACTATCTTCTTCAAGAGCCCCGACCACAATGGTATTCCCCGAAATTGCAACCGAAGTGCCAAACCTATCCTCAATTTCCGTATTACTGGCTTTGAGGTAGGCTTGTTGCGTCCAAGTCGTTCCATTACGAACAAACACGTAGGCGGCTCCAGAATTTTTGGCAGAATTATCTGCTTGATTGCCATTGACGCCTGTGGCATTGCTACTTTCATAACGAGCTGCAACCACAATCGTCTCCCCTGAAATGGCGACCGAAATGCCAAACCAATCATCTTTTTCTGTGTTGCTTGCTTTGAGGTAGACCTGTTGGACATAAGGGTCTATGGTAAGTGGGTAAACTGCACCGCTTTCTTGGACGGATAGCACCAAATTATTTCCTCGACGCTCCATTTCTGCGGGAAAAGTACGTCCCGTTGCATCAAAGGCTAATAAGCCGCTGTAAGAAAGGGTTGCGTTGCCATTTTCCGCTTTCCACACCATATCACGACCATTTTCACTGACCTCGCTTATCCAATGAGCAGGTTCATCAATCCCTAAAACAACTTCTAAGACTTTTCCAGCGGTAGCACCTTGTGGGCGTGTAGCCAAGGTAAAGCCTTGTTGAACCCCTTTTCTTGTGTGGATTATCCACTCGGTCATATTGCTAAAATGCCGCTCTAAACGGTTGGCAACGCCTTGAAACGGCTTTGCAGTTACGCCTTGCAGATTGCCTTCAAAACCAAAGGATTTTAAAGAAAGCTGCACATTCTCTTTTCCCGATTTAAGCGACAATCCGCTTTGATTGATGGAGGTAATGCCTGCTTCGTAGCCGTTTGCGGTTGCTTTAAAATGAAAGGTAAGATCGTTTTTAGCGATACTTTCTTGAATGGCTAATTGTGCTGCAATGGGCAATTGCTCGAAGGTTGTGCCTTGTTGGGCTAACTGCCTTTGTGCTTCTGGATAAGAAGGTATTGGGGGCGTTTGTAGAAATTGCTTGGCGAAAAGGCTTTGAGCGAATCCTGCCGATGGCGTATATCCATCTGTGCAAACTTGTTGGGCGTTGGCACTCGTTATGAGGCTGATGAATAACGCGAGGGTTGTTAAGAGTTTTTTCATAAGGTTTAGGTGTGGTTTGGAGACGCGAAGCATCGCGACGGTACAGTGTTATGGAATGATGCCTTGTGGCTATGCTTTGTGGGTTGGTAAGCCTACACAATACACACATATTCAGAAAATAAATAAAACTGAGGGCTGGGTGGTATCACAATCGTACACACAGTTATAAGATTTGTACAGATGAGGCTTTTTTGTAATAAAAACCATACTGAAAAGGCTTGAAATCAGTCAATTAAGAAATTATGTATCCGTTCAATTTCCCACAACCAAAACAAAAAAGGTTTCGATTCTTAAACCGAAACCAGGACAAATACATTCGCCAATCAAATCAAAAAGCACTTAATTCAGCATCACTTTGATTGTGGGCTTCGGGCAGCAAACCATGCTTGTACCTCATTAGAATCGCTGAATAAAATAGCGACATCAAAAAAGGCATCTATTTCTTGTATAGTCATTTGTTCCAAACGTGCTTCATAAACCGATAATACCGATTCACCAAACTTACGTTCAATTAAACGTTTAGTCGTAGCGAGCTTCGCTTGAAATTCACCTTTTTCGATGCCTTTTTCGATGCCTTTTTCGATGCCTTTTTCGATGCCTTTTTCGATGCCTTGTTGGATGCCTTTTTCGATACCTTGTTGGATGCCTTGTTGGATACCTTGTTGGATGCCTTTCTCGATGCCTTGCTCCATACCGATTAGTATGCCTTCGGCGCGTCCTTTGTCATGGAATGAAGTATTATAAAGTCTCATCTCGTTTTGCTTTTCGGTTGGTATTTCTATTTCTATCAAATTTCGGGCTTTTTGTTCCTCTTGGACATTCAACTTCAGAT